>JADMIO011683304.1_pt1:0-7500 | contig 47361 bp, 48 predicted proteins | sample 8958161 | NCBI WGS metagenome assembly JADMIO01 (sample SAMN16585339, study PRJNA669376) | soil metagenome | isolation source: Crop rotation soil | place: USA: Cullars Rotation, Alabama | collected 2011
TATGGTGAAAGTTGGAACCTCTTACGTGCCGATCAGATTAAAACGAAAGGCCCAGTCTTTCGACTGAGCCTTTCGTTTTATTTGACCATGTTGGTATGATTTAAATTAATACGACTCACTATAGGGTCAGTGCGGCCGCGACTTCAAGTCACGTGAATTCCAAGCTTCGGATCCCACTGTGCTGGAAAGCGTTCGACCACCTGAGCTCGCACCGCAACGGAAGTCTCGATAAAATAGCCAGTTGCGCACCTCGCCGACACGCCTGCCGTGATCATCTACGGAATCAATCCGGTCGTGGAAGCACTGCGGGCCGGGCGCGTCACCGGGGTGCGTGTGGGTGAGGCCGGCGGCCGCAAGGACGATCGCCTGCGGCAGGTGCTATTGCTGGCGGAAGAGCGCGGGGTACAGGTCAGGCGCGTGCCTGCGGAGGCACTCGATCGCGAATCGCACGGCGGGGTCCACCAGGGGGTGGTAGCCGACGTGGCCGATCGGCGTGGACACAGCCTCGAGGAACTGGTGCTCGAGTCGCCCGACGCGCCGCTGCTGCTGGTGCTCGACGGCATCGAGGATCCGCAGAATTTCGGCGCAATTCTGCGAACGGCGGATGCGGTGGGTGTCGATGGCGTGGTGATGCAGACGCGCCGGTCGGCGGCGCTCGGTGGCGCGGCGGCCAAGGCGTCGGCCGGTGCGGTGGCGCACGTGCGCATGGCCGAGGTCGTCAATATTGCCCGGGCGCTCGACGAACTGAAGGAGCTTGGCGTGTGGACCGTCGGCCTCGCCGGCGAGGCGACAACTCCTTATGGCTCAATAGATTTCACCGTTCCAACGGCCCTCGTGGTGGGAGCGGAAGGGAGCGGACTCCGGCGGTTGGTCCGCGAGAAATGCGACTTTCTCGCGTCGATCCCGATGCGGGGACACGTGAGCAGCCTGAATGTGTCGGTGGCGGCGGGAGTGGCCTTATTCGAAGCGGTGCGGCAGCGTTCGTTGCGGTAGTGGCACGGGAAGTGCTATGATGCGCTCTTTGTCTGGCTGGCGTAGCTCAGTCCGGTAGAGCAGCTGATTTGTAATCAGCCGGTCGGGGGTTCAAATCCCTCCGCCAGCTCCACGACTGGGAGATGCAGCCGCGGCCGCGGTCTTCAGGGAAACAGAACACAACACGGATTTCACACAACCAACCTGCGACGTTGGCCACGCGATGGCGTGAACGCCGGAGGCACGACAAAACAGAATTCGGGGAGGTGGCGGAGCGGTCAATCGCAGCAGACTGTAAATCTGCCGCCCTTGTGGCTACGGAGGTTCGAACCCTCCCCTCCCCACCAATTTCTCGAGCCCTCGGAGATCACGAGGACTCGAGAAATTGGTGGTCCTCTTGTCTGGCGGCAAGCCGCGCTTCGCGCGGCGCCGCGGGTGAAGGACCTTAATCGGGATCAGGGCGACGTGAGGTTACAAGTCGGTACTGGTCGGCGGGCGCCAATAAGGAAGGCCGTTGAGGCCTTCCGGTAGACAGGGCCGCCGAAGCGTGACGAGCGAGCGCTCGAGGGCAGGCGAGCCGGGTAAGCGTAGGCGGGAGTAACTCAGTGGTAGAGTCACAGCCTTCCAAGCTGTTGGTCGCGGGTTCGATCCCCGTCTCCCGCTCCAACCTTCGCCCGGCGCAGCGAGCCGGGCTTCGGTTGGCAGGCACGTCACCCTCGCCGCTCGTCAGGACGTTTGAACAGGTAATGAGCAGGCCGACTTGTCGGCCGAAGCGCGACTAAACGCGCGGCGAGCGCGAAGGCCGATGTAGCTCAGTTGGCAGAGCGCGTCCTTGGTAAGGACGAGGTCACCAGTTCAATCCTGGTCATCGGCTCCACCCTTCGCTCACGCTTGCCACGTGACGTGAGCTTCGGGTGGCAAGCCACGCGAAGGGTGTCCACCGTAGCTCCGAAGGAGCGAAGGTGGACTGACGGGTTGAACGTAGTGTCCGGCGAGCGGTGGCAGGCGAATGCGAAGGCGGATAGACGGTAACGGCTAGGGGCGGCGGCAACACGGGGACGCGCGCACTAATCCTCTTCGAGCGAGCGCACAGAGACATATGGCAAAAGAAAAGTTTGATCGGTCCAAGCCGCACGTGAACGTGGGAACGATTGGGCACATCGACCACGGCAAGACGACGCTGACCGCGGCGCTGACGAAGGTGGCGGCGGACAAGGGGTGGGCGAAGTTCGTGCCGTATGACGAAGTGGCCAAGGCGAGCGAATCGCAGGGGCGGCGGGACGACACGAAGATCCTGACGATTGCGTCGAGCCACGTCGAGTATTCGACGGCGAACCGGCACTACGCGCACGTCGACTGCCCGGGCCATGCCGACTACATCAAGAACATGATCACGGGGGCGGCGCAGATGGACGGCGCCATCCTGGTGGTGTCGGCGGTGGACGGCCCGATGCCGCAGACGCGGGAGCACGTGCTGCTGGCGCGGCAGGTGAACGTGCCGTATCTGGTGGTGGCGCTGAACAAGGTCGACGCGGTGGACGACCCGGAGCTGCTCGACCTGGTGGAGCTGGAAGTGCGGGAGCTGCTCTCGAGCTACGGCTTCAAGGGCGACGACGTGCCGGTGGTGCGGGTGAGCGCGCTCGGGGCGATCAACGGCGACCCGGCGGGGGTCGAGTCGGTGGTCAAGCTGATGGATGCGCTCGACAGCTACATTCCGCTGCCGGAGCGGGAGATCGACAAGCCGTTCATGATGCCGATCGAGGACGTGTTCTCGATCTCGGGGCGCGGCACGGTGGTGACGGGGCGGGTCGAGCGCGGCCAGGTGAAGGTCGGCGAGGAAATCGAGATTGTCGGCTTCAAGCCCACCGAGAAGAAGGTGGTGACGGGCGTCGAGATGTTCCGGAAGCTGCTCGATGCGGGGGTGGCGGGGGACAACATCGGCGTGCTGCTGCGCGGGGTGGAAAAGACGGACGTGGAGCGCGGGCAGGTGCTGGCCAAGCCGGGGTCGATCAAGCCGCACACGAAGTTCAAGGGCGAGGTCTACATCCTGAGCAAGGAAGAGGGGGGACGGCACACGCCGTTCTTCAACGGGTATCGGCCGCAGTTCTACATCCGGACGACGGACGTGACGGGGAGCCTGAAGCTGCCCGAGGGCGTGGAGATGGTGATGCCGGGGGACAACACGGCGATCGAGGCGGTGTTGCACACGCCGGTGGCGCTGGAGAAGGGCGCGCGCTTCGCGATTCGCGAAGGCGGGCGCACCGTCGGCGCGGGCACGATCAGCGAGATTATCGAGTAGTAGGCAGTTCGCAGTAGGCCAACTGCCTACTGCCTACTGCGAACTGACAGGAATTCAGCGATGAGAGACATCATTCATCTCGCGTGCGGCGACTGTAAGCGGCGCAACTACAGCACGACGAAGAACAAGAAGAAGACGACGGAACGGCTGGAGTTCAACAAGTTCTGCCGGTTCTGCCGCAAGCACACGGCGCATAAGGAGACGAAGTAACAGGTAGAAGGTAGAAAGTGGAAGGTAGAAAGTAGGTGGAAGGTCGAGCGCGCACTTTCGAACCTACTTTCTAGCTTCTACCTTCTACTTTCTACCTGCGACATAGGTCAGTAGCTCAATTGGTAGAGCACCGGTCTCCAAAACCGGGGGTTGGGGGTTCGAGTCCCTCCTGACCTGCCAACCTTCGCTCACGCTTGCCAATCCGCGTGAGCTTCGGTTGGCAAGCCAAGCGAAGGTTGTCCGCCGTAGCGCCGCAGGCGCGAAGGTGGACCACATCGCGGCGGACCGAATGAGTTGAGTGTGAGGGTTTTGCTGCCGGCGGCGGCTGCCGGCTGGGAACTGTTATGAGCACCTTAGAGCAAGTCAAGCCCGCGCCCGTTCGCAGCACCGAGGGAGGCATCGGCGGCTGGTGGCAGAACAGCCGCACCTTCCTGACGGAAGTGCGCAACGAGATGCGCCGCGTGACCTGGCCGTCGCGCAAAGAGGTCTGGGCCACGACGGTCGTCGTCATCCTGACGTCGGCGTTCTTCGGGCTCTATCTCTGGGGCCTCGACCTCGCGCTCAACGCAGCGGTGACGTGGATCTTCAGGACGTTTGGCGGGGCCGCATGACCGACGTTGCCACCAAGAGCTGGTACATCGTTCACACCTATTCGGGCTTCGAGAACAAGGTGAAGGAGTCGCTGCTGCAGCGCGTGCAGGCGTACGGGCTGCAGGACGAGATCGGCGAAGTACTGATTCCGACCGAGGACATCGTCGAGAAGCGCGGTGGCCGCGAGGTGAAGAGCGCGCGGCGCTTCTTCCCCGGCTACATCCTGGTCGAGATGCACATGTCGGACAACGCGTGGCATGTGGTGAAGAACACCCCGAAGGTGACCGGGTTCGTCGGGGCCGGCACCAAGCCGACGCCGCTCAGCAAGGAAGAGGTCGAGCACATTCTCGATCAGGTGAAGACGGCGGCCGAAAAGCCGAAGCCGAAGTACACGTTCGAGAAGGGCGACCAGGTACGGATCAACGAGGGGCCGTTCACGAGCTTCAACGGCACCGTGGACGAAGTGAACCTCGACAAGAACACGTTGAAGGTGATGGTGACGATTTTCGGCCGCGCGACGCCGGTCGAACTCGACTTCCTGCAGGTGGAGAAGATTTAGCTGGCAGTAGACAGTAGACAGTAGACAGTAGGCCTCGAGCTCGCTCGTTGCCAACCGTCGCTGTCTACTGTCTACCGCCTACTGTCTACTGAGAAATGGCAAAGAAAATTCAGGCGATGGTGAAGTTGCAGATTTCCGCGGGCAAGGCGACGCCCGCGCCGCCGGTCGGGACCGCGCTCGGTCCGCACGGCGTGAACATCATGGACTTCTGCAAGAACTTCAACGCGAAGACGGCCAAGGACGAGGGGCTGATCATTCCGGTGGTCGTGACGATCTACGCCGACCGCAGCTACACCTTCATCACCAAGACGCCGCCCGCGTCGGTGCTGCTGAAGAAGGTGGCGAACCTCGCGAAGGGCTCGGCCGAACCGAACCGCAACAAGGTCGGCACCGTGACCGCCAAGCAGGTGGAAGACATCGCGCGGCAGAAAATGCCGGATCTCAACTGCCAGGACATCGAGGCAGCCGTCAAGACGGTGCGGGGAACCGCGCGGTCGATGGGAATCGACGTCGTCGGTTAATTGGGTGGCTAAGTAGCTCGGTGGCTTGGTAGCTGGGGTTGTTCTTCCCTGGCGACTTAGCTACCCAGCAACCCAGCTATCGTAAACGCGAGTGGGAGGTCAGCGAGCTGGCCGCTAGCACCACGAGGAGGCACATGGCAAAGCACGGCAAGAAATTCACCGCCGCCGCCGCGCAGGTCGGAGACCGCGAGTACTCGATCGAAGAGGCGATTCCGCTCGTTCAGAAGCTGAAGTTCGCCAAGTTCGACGAGACCGTGGAAGTCGCAATGCGGCTCGGCGTCGATCCGAAGCATGCGGATCAAATGGTGCGCGGCACGGTGGTCCTGCCGCACGGCCTCGGCAGGAGCAAGCGCGTGCTTGCGATCGCCGGCGCCGACAAGCAGAAGGAAGCGACCGACGCGGGCGCCGACTACGTGGGCGGAGACGAGGTCGTCGAGAAGATTCTCGGCGGCTGGACCGACTTCGACGCGGTGGTGGCGACGCCCGACATGATGCGCGCCGTGGGTCGCCTCGGCAAGGTGCTCGGCCCGCGCGGCCTGATGCCGAACCCGAAGACCGGCACGGTCACCCCGAACGTCGCCCAGGCGATCAAGGAGATCAAGGCCGGCAAGGTGGAGTTCCGCGTCGACAAGACCGGCATCATTCACGCCCCGGTGGGCAAGGTGTCGTTCGATACGCACAACCTCATCGAGAACGCCCACGCCCTCGTCGACAGCGTCGTCAAGGCGAAGCCGGCGGCCGCGAAGGGGCGGTATCTGAAGTCCATCACCGTGTCCTCCACGATGGGACCGGGCGTCGCGATCGACACGGTTCACGTCGATGAGCGGCAGAAGGCGCAGTAGGGAGACACGCGATGCCTGTCACGAGAGCGGAGAAGGAACAAAGGCTCCAGGACATGTCGACCGAGTTCAAGGCGGTCGACACGGCCATCCTGGTGGACTACCGCGGCCTCAACGTGCCGGCGGTGACGGAGCTGCGCCGGCAGCTGCGCGCCGCGCGGGCGCAGTACAAGGTCGTCAAGAACACGATTGCCAGGCGTGCGGCCAAGGGCACCGCGCTGGCCCCGCTCGAACCGCATTTCGAGGGGACGACCGCGATTGCCTACACGGGCGACGACGCGGTGGCGCTGGCCAAGGCGCTGACCACGTTCATGAAGGGCGCGCCGACGCTCGCCATCAAGGCGGCGGTGGTCGCCGGCAGGGAGATCAAGCCGGCGGAGGTCACCGACCTCGCCAGCCTGCCCGGAAAGGCCGAGCTGTACGCGAAGCTGCTCTTCCTGCTGCAGGCGCCAATGCAGCAGTTCGTGTCGGTGCTGGCGGCAGCGCCGCGGGACCTCGTCACGGTCCTGAACGAGGCAGCGAAGAAAAAGGAAGCGGGCGCGGCATAACGCCGCCGCCTTAACAGACGATTAGGCGGGGTTGCCCCGCCCGCATAAAAGGAAGAGAAGACAATGGCCGAACTGAATCAGCAGCAGGTGATCGACTACATCAAGGGAATCAGCGTGCTCGAGCTCTCGCAGCTCGTGAAGGCGCTTGAGTCGGAGCTCGGTGTGAGCGCGGCGGCCGCGGTGGCCGTGGCGGCTCCGGGCGCGGGCGGCGGCGCGGCCGCGGCGGCCCCGGTCGAGGAGAAGACCGAGTTCACCGTCACCCTGAGTGAGATCGGCGCGGACAAGATCAAGGTCATCAAGGTCGTCCGTGAAGTCACCAGCCTCGGGCTGAAGGAAGCCAAGGATCTCGTCGAGAGCGCGCCGAAGCCGCTGAAGGAAGGTGTGACGAAGGACGAGGCCGAGGCGATCAAGAAGAAGTTCGACGAAGTCGGCGCCAAGGTCGCGATTTCGTAGGCCGGCAACCGCCGGCACGACCGCCGGTCGGGCGAAAGACCGACCGAAATCGAGCTCGCACGCGTCATAAGGAATGGCTCCGCCCCGGGGCCATTCCCCGCAATTCGTTATTCGACTTTCGATCCTCGAGGATCAGTCACCGATGTACAGCCTTCCCAAGAACGTCTACCGCGAGCGCAAGGACTTCTCGAAAATCAAGACCACGGTTCCGATTCCGAACCTGATCGAGATTCAGCGCAAGTCGTACGAGCGGTTCCTGCAGATGAACCGGCTGCCGTCCGAGCGCGAGGATGCCGGCCTCCAGTCCGTGTTCAAGTCGGTTTTCCCGATCAGCGATTTCCGGGAGAACTCGTCGCTCGAATTCATCGAGTATTCGATCGGCAACTGGGAGTGCAAGTGCGGCAAGCTCGCCGGCCTGCACCACCTCCGCAAGCCCTGCAAGAACTGCGGGGCGACGCTCGTGGCCGACCCGTACGGCGACCACAACGTGCTCTGCCCGCGCTGCGGC
>JADMIO011683304.1_pt1:12500-47361 | contig 47361 bp, 48 predicted proteins | sample 8958161 | NCBI WGS metagenome assembly JADMIO01 (sample SAMN16585339, study PRJNA669376) | soil metagenome | isolation source: Crop rotation soil | place: USA: Cullars Rotation, Alabama | collected 2011
CGTCATCGTCGTCGGGCCCGAGCTGAAGCTCCACCAGTGCGGCCTGCCGAAGAAGATGGCGCTCGAGCTGTTCAAGCCGTTCATCTACAACAAGCTCGAGGAGCGCCAGCTCGTCGCCACCATCAAGCAGGCCAAGGAGATGGTGGAGCAGCAGCGGCCGGAGGTGTGGGACATCCTCGAAGAGGTGATCCGCGAGCACCCGGTGCTGCTCAACCGCGCGCCGACGCTGCATCGCCTGGGCATCCAGGCGTTCGAGCCGGTGCTCGTGGAAGGCAAGGCGATCCGCATCCACCCGCTCGTCTGCACGGCGTTCAACGCCGACTTCGACGGCGACCAGATGGCGGTGCACATTCCGCTCTCCCCCGAGGCGCAGATCGAAGCCTCGGTGCTGATGATGTCGTCGAACAACGTGCTCTCGCCGGCCAACGGCGCGCCGATCGCGGTGCCGTCGCAGGACATCGTGCTTGGCTGCTACTACCTGACCAAGGCGAAGGCGGGCTCGAAGGGCGAGGGACGCGCGTTCGGCAACGTGGATGACGTCGTCCTGGCGCTCGAGGCGGGAGAGCTCGAAACGCTCTCGCCGATCCGGCTCCGCTACACGGGCATGCTGCTCGACCTGACCACGTCGCGCGACGATCAGGACGTGATTCACACGGATGTCGTCGAGGTGAACCACAAGATCATCAACACGACGGTCGGCCGCGTGCTGCTCAACGAGCAGCTGCCGAAGCAGATGCCGTACATCAACGGCCTGCTGAAGAAGAAGGGGCTGCAGCAGCTCGTGCAGAAGTGCTATCTGGACTTCGGTCTGGAGCGCACGGTCGAAATGCTCGACGCGCTGAAGAACCTCGGGTTCACCTACGCGACGCGGTCGGGCCTGTCGATCGGCATCGACGACCTGGTGATCCCGGGCAACAAGCAGCAGCTGGTCGAGGCGGCGCGCAACGAGGTCATCAAGGTCGAACAGCAGTACCTCGAAGGCGCAATCACCAACGGCGAGCGCTACAACAAGATCATCGCCGTCTGGTCGGAAGTGACCGAGAAGATCGCCGACGAGATGTTCGGCGAGATGGCCGAGATGGACCACACCGGCAAGAGCTTCAACCCGGTGTACATCATGGCCGACTCCGGCGCGCGCGGCTCGAAGCAGCAGATCCGGCAGCTGGCCGGCATGCGCGGCCTGATGGCCAAGCCGTCGGGCGAAATCATCGAGACGCCGATCACGTCGAACTTCCGTGAAGGCCTCACCGTGCTGCAGTACTTCATCTCGACGCACGGCGCGCGCAAGGGCCTCGCGGACACGGCGCTCAAGACCGCCGACTCAGGCTACCTGACGCGGCGTCTCGTCGACGTGGCGCAGGACGTGATCATCTCGGAGCACGATTGCGGCACCCTCGACGGCATCGAGGCGCGCGCCATCGTCGAGTCGGGCGAGATCATCGAGCCGCTGCGCGACCGCATCGTCGGCCGCGTCTCGCTCGAGAAGATCGTCGACCCGTTCGGCGCCGGCACCATCGTCGACTTCAACGAGGAGATCGACGAGGAGAAGTCGTCGGCAGTGCAGGAAGCCGGCATCGAGAAGGTGAAGATCCGCTCGGTGCTGACGTGCGCCACCCGCCGCGGCGTGTGCGCGCGCTGCTACGGCCGCGACCTCGCCACCGGCCGGCTGGTCGAGCTTGGTTCTGCCGTCGGCGTCATCGCCGCACAGTCGATCGGCGAGCCCGGCACGCAGCTGACGATGCGCACGTTCCACATCGGCGGCACCGCGTCGCGTGTCTCCGAGCAGAACACGCTCGATGCGCGTCACACCGGCACGGTCCACTACGAGGGGCTGCAGGTCGTCGAGACGCACAAGGAAGGCGGCCAGCTGATCGTCATGAACCGCAACGGCTCGCTCGTCATCAAGGACGAGAAGGGGCGCGATCGCGAGCGCTACCCGATCGTCTACGGCGCGCGGCTGAAGGTGAAGGACGGCCAGAAGGTCGAGCAGGGACAGACGATCGTCGAGTGGGATCCGTATACGTTCTCGATCCTGACCGAGGAACTGGGGACCATCAAGTTCAAGGACATCATCGAGAACGTCACGGTACACGAAGAAGTCGACGAGGTCACCGGCCTCTCGCGCTTCATCATCGTCGACTCGCCGGACGAGAAGAAGCAGCCGACGGTCGAGATTCGCGACAAGAGCGGCAAGGTCACGCGGAAGTACCACATGCCGTCGCACGCGCACCTGATGGTGCAGGACGGTGAGAGCGTGGAAGCCGGCGACGTGCTGGCGAAGATTCCGCGCGAGACCACGAAGACGAAGGACATCACGGGCGGTCTGCCGCGCGTGGTCGAGCTCTTCGAGGCGCGCAAGCCGCGCGACCCGGCCGTCATCTCCGAGATCGACGGCATCGTCAAGGACGGCGGCGTCGTGAAGGGGCAGCGCAAGCTGATCATCGTCCCCGACGACAGCAGCGAGCCGCGGGAGTACTCGATGCCGCGCGGCGTGCACATCAACGTCCACGAGGGGGAGCGCGTCCGCGCGGGCGAGCAGCTGATGGACGGCCCGAGCAATCCGCACGACATCCTGCGGGTGCTCGGCGAAAAGGAACTGCAGAAGTACCTGGTGAACGAAATCCAGGAGGTCTACCGGCTGCAGGGCGTCAACATCAACGACAAGCACATCGAGGTCATCTCGCGGCAGATGATGCGGTGGGTGCGGATCGAGGATGTCGGCGACACCGAGTTCCTGATCGACGAGCAGACGGACAAGTTCCGGTTCCTCGAGGAGAATGAGCGGGTGATCCAGGCGGGCGGCCGGCCGGCGACGGCGCAGCCGCTGCTGCTCGGGATCACGAAGGCGTCGCTGTCGACCGACTCGTTCATCTCGGCGGCGAGCTTCCAGGAAACGACGCGCGTCCTCACCGAAGCGTCGATCTCCGGGAAGATCGACCACCTGCGCGGCCTGAAGGAGAACGTGACGATGGGACGGCTGATTCCGGCCGGCACCGGGTTCGAGTTCTACCGGCAGGTGCGGATCCCGGCGGACGAGCCGCCACCGCCGCCAGCGCCGCCGCAGCCGACGGAGGACGAAATGGACCTCGATCGGGAGATCGAGTACGCGTTCGACACTGAAGAGCCGATGGTCGGGAGGCCGCCGGCCGGCGACGTGGAATAGCGCGGCTTTCTTCACCGCGACCTACACACGGAGACACCGAGGGCACGGAGATTTCGATCTCCGTGCCTTTTTCTTGTACGCGAGCCGCCGGTCGCGCAGCGCCATCGTCAGCGGTTGTAGTGAGCTCGACTCAAAAGTTGGGGTGGATGGCCTTGCGATCTGTCTGGTGCAGGAGCATTGGCCGGAGGCACGGCGATGCTATGCGCCCGCTGCGGTCAATGGAGGGGCGAGCGAAGAGGCGGCATGCTAACATCCGCCGGCGATTGGAGTTGGGGGCGTTTTGACGTCTTGCCGGCGTCGCGTATGACTGCGAGCAAGTAGTCGCGGTCTACCAAGACCAGTTCGGCGGACCGTGGGGTCTCGAACATGAATGCGCGATGGTGGCTGTTCTGCTCTGGCGGGGACGACAGGTGGCGGGACCTCGGACTCTTGATGGCACGGGTGGGTGTCTCGGGAATCTTGATCTGGCGCCACGGTGTTCCGAAAATTCCGGCCCTTCTATCCCAGCCAGTCGAGTTCCAGGATCCGCTTGGTCTGGGGCCAACGGTGAGTCTCGCGTTGGCGGCGTTTGCGGAGTGCGTTTGTGCTTCCGCCGTCGCGCTGGGCATCCTCAGCCGTCTCGCCTGTCTGCCAATTGTGGTCAACTTCGTGGTAATCGCGTTCGTGCTACACCAAGCTGAGGTCTCAGGCCCCAGGGGGGAGTTGGAGCTAGCCTTCCTGGTTGTCTTCACAGCTCTTCTCCTGACAGGACCCGGGCGCTATTCGCTCGACGAGTGGTTCCGAGGAAAACGGCTGGCAGGCTTAGTCGACAGGCGAAACGAACTTGTGTCCTGAGCGCGGGTCGTCTCGCTGCTGCCAGCCCTGGTGAGCCGCGACCGTTAGGCGGTTTTCAATAGTTCCAGCAACTGAAACCCTGCGCCTGGCAATGTCTGGAGACGAAGAGAGGATCCGGAGCGATGTTTCGACCGCTGCTGATTGAACGCGCGCGAGCCGGGGTTTCGTTGACGATCTCCTGCCTAGTGCACCGCCTGGCGCAGGAGCGCTTTGAATGCGCTTTCGTCGATGTCGGAGCGTTTGCCGACCTTGATGTGCCGCACGAACTTCCCTTTGCCGTTGAGGAGTCGCATCGGATCCTTGAGTACAGAGCCGCGGAAGAATCCGAACTGCACGTAGTCGGGTGCGGAGTAAACATAGGCGACAGGGGCGTTCCCCTGTAGCCAGCAGCCGTTGCCCCACTTGACGGACTCTTGAAGCTGCGGAGCGACACGTTTTACAAATGTTCGCAAGGCTCGAATGACATCCCGGTTCCTGGGAGTCTGGCCTGCAAGGTACTCCTCAAAGCTCGCATACACCTTCATCTTCATGGTTCCGGGCGCCTCCGCCTGTGAGTGCGGGCTCGGTCGAAGGAGAGAGTTCTCAACTTCAACTATCAACGGCGTACTTGACCATACTGACTTGAGTGAAGCCTCCGTTCAAGCCTGCTGTGGACCGTCGTGACGGAGAGTTGTTCAGGCCAGGCGACGATTTGCGATCGCGCAGAACTCGGGTCTAACATGCGCACGCACCTGACAACGGCGTCGCGCAAGGGTAAGGGCAGCCCCTGGTTGGCTGCCCGTGGCGCAGTTGCCGGTGATGCGAGGGCGTTAGCTGGTCATCACAGCTGCGATCACCATGGATGTCTGGGGAGCGATTTACAGGGCTCAATGGTCTGGCCGTGTCGCCGCGCACGAGATCGAACGCGACGATGGACGGGTGGAGGCCTTTGCGTCGGCGGCGAACTATTTCGCTGTGCCTGGCAACCCTCGCGAACTGGAGCTACTCGACCGCCTGCAGGGCCCGATTCTCGATCTGGCGGCTGGTGCAGGCTCGTACACGCTGTATCTGCAGGCGCTGGGCCACGACGTTACTGCCGCCGAGTACTCGACAGGTGCGAGGGAGGTGTGCCACGCGCGCGGCTGCCAAAAGGTGGTCCCGATCGATCTGCGGGCCATTCAACTTGAAGCGGCGAGGTTCGCCAGCATCATTGTGATGGGCAACACCCTGGGCGCCCATCAGACGCCGGACTCGATGCCCGATTTCTTTCGCGCGCTGCGGCGCGCGGTCAAGCCCGGAGGGCACCTGCTCTTCACGATGATCGATCCACTCGATACCAGCGATGCCGGCCACCTTCAGTATCAGCAGCGGAACCGGGCCGAGGGTCGGCCCCCGGGTCTGATTCGAATGCGGATCAAGTACGAAGGCGTGTCAGAACCGTGGATGCACCTGTGGATGCTCACCGACGCCGAGCTTTCGGCACTGACCTCAGAGACGGGGTGGGCCTTGGTGGATGAACGGCGTGGCGGACCCTGGCGTACGTGCTTGTATGAGAACGAGGCCAGCTGACAACCGCTTGCAGCCGACGTCGGCCGGTGGACGATGAGCCGCCGCGGCGAAGCGGCGCGCTAAGGCGCCAGCGATTCCTCTCTCGAAATGTCACACATGGTAGGCATTCGCCGCGCGGAGAGGGGAGACGTGGCAGGTATCAAGGCCGTGTACGAATCCGATGTGGCCTTCGGGGACTTTACGGAACACCGCGCTGAACAGAAGGTCCATGAGGCTAAGATACGCGCCAGGAGCGGCGAGGCCTGACAAGCGCTGTGACCTCACACGCGCCAGGGATGATCGATGGCTTATGAATCGGCATCGGTGACCGTCGGCGTGGCGGCGCCTGCGGGTCCGCGGCGGCCAGTCAACGCTGATCTTTTCTATGGAGCCGTCTCGCTTCTCGTCGTGCTCCTGGTCTTCGTCGGCTTTGCGCCGACGTTCTATCTGCGGTCGTTGTTCAACGGGCCGCCGGTGCCGCCGCTCAATGTGATTCACGGCCTCCTGGCGACTGCGTGGATTGTCATCGTCCCCATTCAAGCCTTCTTGATCCGGACACGGCGGAAGACGCTGCATCGGTATCTCGGCTGGACGAATGTTGGCCTGGCAGCTGCAATCGTCAGCCTTACGCCCGTGGTGATGATGCGATTCATCCCGCGCTCGCTGGCGGCGTTCGGGCAGGCTGCTCAGGTCCCGATCGCTCAGATCTTCATCAGCGATCTGATCGCGCTCCCGGTGTTTGCGGGCATGTTAACGGCGGCGATTCGGAATCGGCATCGACCCGTCGCTCATCGGCGCTGGATCATTTATGCGAGCCTCATGCTGGCCACGCCGGCGCCGGGCCGAGCGGGATTCATGCTTGGCGTGGGATTGACCGGAATTGCGGTGATTCCCGCGTTCGTGATCGCGTGCGCCATATTCGACCGGCGGACGCTCGGGGCGCTGCATCCATCAACGAAAGTGGCTCTCGTGGCGACGATCGGCCACGCGCTCGTGCCTCTCGTCTTGAGCGCGTTCGATCCTGTCGTGCAGCTGGTGCTGTCCTTCGCGTGATGGGCTCTAGTATCGAAGACGCAGGACGGAACCATCGTGCCCTTGTGGGAGATCGGGCAGGCGCGAATCTTCACGCGGCTCCGCACGTATTGCGAGTCGCGCATCCCTTTGAAAACACCTGTCGAACTTGAGGAGAACCATGCCTCGATCTGTGACTGTCGCGCTGTCGCTGTTCATTGCCGCCTTCGGAACTGCCCGAGGCATCCCGACCGTCGGGGCCAGCGGGCGACCACTGACGGTCGATCACTACGTTCGTCTCAAATCGACCGCACCGGCGATCGCTGGCCAGACGGCGCATCTCTACGTTCGGGAACGTCTCGCAGAGGGCATTCTGCGAAGCTCGAACCTGTCTGATCGTGTCGTGCTGTTCGTGCACGGTGCGGGAACGCCGGCTGAAGTCGCCTTCGACGTGCCGAATGGCAACTATTCGTGGATGGCCTATCTGGCGGATGCGGGCTTCGACACCTTCGCCATGGATATGACTGGCTATGGCCGATCGACGAAGCCGGCGCCGATGGATGACCCATGCAACCTGTCGCGCGCGCAACAGATGACATTGGTGCCGACGCTCCTTTCTGCGCCCTGCGCTCCCTCGTACACCGGCGATGTGACCACCTTTGACAGCGACTGGAATGACCTCAATGCGGTGGTCGACTACATCAGAGCGTTGAGGCATGTGGAGCGGGTGAGTCTTGTCGCATGGTCGCTGGGTGGCCCGCGGGCTGGAGGTTTCACCATCCTGCATCCGGAAAAGGTCAACCGCCTGGTGATGCTGGCGCCGGCTCCGCCACGACGCAATCAAAACGAGAACCCGGCACCCTTCGGCACGCAGTCGCAGGCGGAGTTTGTCGCCAACTGGGATCGGCAGGTCGGGTGTCCGGCGCAGTACGATCCGGCGGTCAGCGACGCGGTCTGGACCGAAATGCAGGCCTCTGATCCTGTCGGCGCCACGTGGGGCTCCGGCGTGCGGCGTGCGTCGAATGCGCGGCGAGTCGCTGGTGCCTGGGATGCATCCAGTCTCGTGAACCTGAGGGCTCCCGCTCTGTTGGTGTCGGGCGTGCACGACAAGCAGGTCGATCCCGCGGCGGTCCGCGAACTACATGCGGCCATCGGCGCCGCCGACAAGGTGTTCCTCGATCTCGGCTGCTCGTCGCACAACGCGATGTGGGAGAAGAACCACCTGATGCTGTTCGAGGCGTCGCGCCAGTGGCTGGCGGAAGGAGCAGTGAACGGCACGAAGACGGGCACGCTGCGCCTTGGGTACGGTGCTTCGGACAGCCGAACCAACTAGACGGTCGGGAGAATGGCATGGCCACAGGAACGCCCGAGCAAGTACTCAAATCGATAGTTGACGGCATCAACGCGGGCGATCTGGACGCCCTCATGCCTCTCTATGAGCCTGGTGCCGCTTTTGCGACTCAGCCTGGAAGCCTCAGGCACGGCTTATCGGGTATCCGTGACTCGCTCGCTGGTTTCATTTCGATGAAGGGCACACTCGATCTCGAAGTGACGAGGGTGCTTCAGGCAAGTGATCTGGCCCTCGTTGTTGGGGTGTGGTCATTCGTCGGCACTGGGCCAGACGGTGGGGCTGTGAAGCTGACGGGACACAACGCGGATGTTCTGCGCCGTCAGCCAGACGGTTCGTGGCGTTTCGTGATCGACAACCCGTGGGGAACAGAATGAAACGTGACGCCGATCTAGAAGGGATAGCCTTTCAATCTTGGCGTCCGCGGTTTCCAATCGGGCAGGGTCGCGTAGCGATCGCCGAGTGGCATCTTCACCTGCGGTAAAGTCCGGGCGTCAAGTACATCATCTTCTTTGACGATGTCGTTCATGAAGAGCAGGTATGCCGTCAGCGCGTAAACCTCGTCTGCGGTCAGCGTGCCCTCCCGGTTGAGAGGCATCGCGCGGTTGATGAAATCCCACACCGTCGTCGCGAACGGCGCGCGCATCGACAGGATTCGGCCTCGAGCCCAGACGTCCGGATTCGAGGGACTCGCGCTCTTCAGAATCGGCGCCGTGCCGCCGCTTCCCTGTGCGCCGTGGCATCCTGCGCACCCCTTCGTGCGATAGAGCGGCGCGCCTTCCTTTGCTGTCCCTCTTCCCGGCGGCAGCTCCTCTCCGGTGGGGCCGATCGAGATGTCCCACGCCCGGATTTCCTCGGCTGTCGGCGTCCGCCCCACGCCATACGTTCGACCCTGCGCCCGCACGGAGACGCCGATCAGCGCGACAATCACCAGCGCGATCGAGAGGACACTACGCGTACCCATTGGTCACGCTCCCGTCTCTGGCGATCTTCCACGGCTGAACGCTGTTGTCGAGGCCCGGCACGCTGAACGTGGCATCGAAGGGCTTGTTCCAGTACTTCGCGATCTGTGCGCGCGTCGGTTGCACCTGGCCGATTTCGTCGGTGCAGCGCGACATCAGCTCGGTCTCCTGTCCGTCCCAGTCCCACATGTAGCTGAAGCGCGTATGCGCCATCCGCTGCGGCGTGCCCTTGAACTCGGCCTTGTTCCACTTCCTGCCGCCGTCGGTGGACACTTCCACGAGCTTGATGGCGCCGCCGCCTGACCATGCCAGGCCGCTGATCTCGTAGAAGCCTTTGCCGGGCAGCTGCTGCCCGCCCGAGGGGAACGTGATGACCGACTTGGGGCCGATCTGGTACTCCAGCGCCGCGACCTTGTGATCCTGATCAAGGTGTCCGAAGTCGTTGTAGTTCATGTAGTACTGATCGACCAGCTTGATTCGCCGCAGGTACTTCGTGTGAAAAATTCCTTCGAAGCCTGGAACCATCAGCCGCAGCGGAAATCCCTGCTGGGGCCGTACGGCCTCGCCGTTCATGCCGTAGGCGACGATGCAGTCGTCCATCGCCTTGGCGATCGGCATGCTCGACGCGCCCTTCACTTCCTCCGCGCCTTCAGCGACAAACCACTTGGCACTGCCCTTCAAGCCGCACTCCTTGAGCAGCGAGGAAAGGAGCACGCCCGTCCATTCGGCACAGCTCGTCATGCCGTGCGTTTCCTGAACGTTCTTTGCCTTCGGCGACGATCGGTTACCGGCGCATTCGATGAAATGGAGTCGCGTGACGGACGGAAGGCGCTTCAAGTCGTCCATGGTGAACGTCAACGGACGGTCCACCAACCCGTGGATCATCAGTCGATGCTCTCGGGGATCGATGTCCGGGATGAAGGAGCCGCGCGTCGTCGCCACGTAGTGGAGGGAGGAGGGTGTGATCACGCCGACCGAATCCTGAAGCGGCGCGGCAACGTGAAACACAAGCCCGAATTGATCCGGCGAAGGCCTGCCGCCTACGGGATGCGGGATACGTACCGACTTCACGTACTTCGAGCGGTCGCCGTAGGCGATCTGGTCCTTGTCGCCCTTGATCATCGGCGACGACGCTGATGTCTGCGCGAGCGCGTCCTCCGCGGGTCCGAGGGTGAAACCGCCCGCCAGCGCGGCGCCGCTCTTCAGGAAACTCCGACGACCTCGCTTCGCACCCATGAGGTCTCTCCTTCGCAGGCGAGCCTGCGGGAATGGCTGTGCCGGAGTTGAGAGTATACGCCCCCGGGATTACGCGCGGCAGAGGGAAGTTGACTGCGGGCGTGTCGCAGTCAATCGCGCCTCTTGTGCAGTGTTGCGCTACGGCGAACGCCGGCATCGGGCGTGTTAACATCCGCCCGCAGCCGGGTTGAGGCGTACGTCGCGAGCGATGTGGGTCGCTGATCGCTCGTCGATGAAGGCTCGGGAGCTAAGACCATCATGAGTAGCCAGGAGTCAGCAGTTCCGTTTCTTCTCGCAGGTGAGACGGCCAATCGATTGCCCGCCAGAGTTCAGCCGGAAGGCTACTATGACCCCGATCGACAAGTCTGGATTGGCCCGTATAGCGAGCCTGTCCGGGCCGGCCAAACGTCCACGTTGGATGCAATGTCTATCGCGAACAACGACACCAAGGTCGACAGCACGGGTTACGACGAGACTTGATCCTGATTGTCACGAACAAGTTTGATCCACATGCGGATCGTGTCATTGGCGAGCTGAATGCTCGCGGGGTCTCCTTCGCGCGATTCAACACCGAGGATTTTCCGGCATCGGTCTCCTTGTCCGTGTGGCTTGACAATGCAGGCTGGCGCGGCAGGCTCGCGCTCCCGCGTGGTGATCTGGACCTTTCCCAGGTCATATCGGTTTGGTACAGAAGGCCTCAACAGTCGGTCATCTCCGACGCAGTGACCAATGAGGCGCACCGGCGCTTTTGCGAAGACCAGTGCAAGGCCGCGATTGCTGGTCTCTGGCACCTGTTAAGTGGGGCCTACTGGATCAGTCCGCCTCACACAATCGCGACTGCGGAGCGCAAGCTGTATCAACTGCAAGTCGCGACGAGGTGTGGTTTCGACATCCCCCGTACTGTAATTACCAATCGGGCTGACGACGCGATGGCGTTTGCGACTCCCCGGCTGATGAATCGCGGAGTGGCGGCAAAAGCCGTCGGGTTCTCTCCAGAGTTCGGCCTTCGAACGAAGAGGCTCAGTGACGCGGACATCACCGCCCTGCGGGATGTTCAGTACGCACCGGTGATCCTGCAGGAGTATGTCCCGAAGGCAGTTGAGATCCGGGCGACGGTCGTAGCCGGTGCTGTCTTCGCCGCCGAGATCCATTCGCAGCAGAGTCCGAATACAGCTGTCGACTGGCGTCACTACGATCTGGCCAACGTTCGCCATGCTCCACACGACATGCCGCCGCTCATCGAACGAAGATGCCTTCGGCTTGTCAGGGAACTCGGCCTGGCATTCGGCGCTATCGACCTGGTCCTGACACCGAGTGGGCAATACGTCTTCCTGGAGATCAACCCGAATGGCCAATGGCTTTGGATTGAAGATCTGACAGGGTTGAGCATTGCGCGAGCCGTGGCGCAGGCGTTGGTCCAACCGCCGGCAGACCTCGCGCCGGAACCGATGACGCTGGATTGATCTTTCGCGACCGATCCTGGGCGGCGCAGTCACAACGTTCACGTAATCGTGTCATCGGCGCGCGGCGCATCTGGCGCGTTGAGGCACAGCGGCGACACACTATGGCGATCTCGTTTTGAGGAATCGATGGAGAACCATCGGGTTTTCAAGATGTCGTTTGCAAGCGTATATCCGCACTACGTCCAGAAGGCGGAGAAGAAGGGGCGCACGAAGAAGGAAGTGGACGAGGTCATCTGCTGGTTGACGGGATACAGCCCGCAGGCGCTGGCGATGCAGATCACCCAGAAGAAGAATTTCGCGACATTCTTCAGCGAAGCGCCATCGCTCCATCCGAATGCCAGCAAGATCACCGGGGTCATCTGCGGCGTTCGCATCGAGGAGATTGCGGACCCGTTGATGCGGAAGATCCGCTACCTGGACAAACTGGTGGATGAACTGGCCAGGGGCAGACCCATGGAGAAGGTTCTGCGCGCGTAACCATTCTTCTCAGGACGAAAGCCGGGATCGAATGACGAACCGGCGCCGACCGTTGCGATGCCGCTCAACGCCGCGGCGCAAACACGACGAGGTCTGAAGCCATCGTCAGGTCCATGTCGCGTAAATCGTCTGAAAACGGTCGGCCGTTGTAGCGCCTGCCCCGATAGGTGACCCGGAGGAGATCGCGAAGGATCTCCGCCGAAACGTGATCCTGGCTGCGAACAGGCTCCTCGTGTACGACGGTGAACAGCTCCGCGTGCGCGGCGATGAGCGCGTCGCCGCGGGCGCGCGCCGTGCCCTGACCTTGTACGAGCGTACGCAGCTCGATCAGATCGTCGGCGGCCGGTACCGCAACAAGGAGCCGGCCGGCGGGAGAGAGCACCCGGAAACACTCAGCAGGATTGCGGCGTGCATGCAGCGACACGACGAGTGATGCGCAACCGTCGAGGAGGGGCAGCCGTCGATCGGCGTTGGCGACCACCCAAGTCAGCCCGGGGCTGAGATGCGCGGCATGGCCGACGGCGGCAGTCGACAGGTCGATGCCGACGCCATTGATCGCGCGTTCCGCTGCGAGCGCCGCCAGCAGGTGGCCGCCGCCGCATCCGAGGTCGACAACGCCGGCGCGCTCGGGAAGGTCGAGTGCACGTGCTCCTGCGATCACGGCGTCTGCGAGCGTGCGACCCAGGCCGGCTGTCCAGAGGCGGGCGCGCGCGGCGACGGTCTCGGCCGAATCGCCGGCGTCTCGCGAACGCCGGTCCTGCGGCTGGAGCAGATTGATGTAGCCGGCGCGGGCCAGGTCGAACGAGTGCCCTCGTCGGCAGGCCAGCGCCCGGCTGAACTGTTCCAGCGGTTCACCACATCCTCGAACCGTGCACGCCAGCAATCGCGGGCTCATCGTCGTATGGTATCGGCACGCTCAGCGAGGCCTGAAGACCTGAGGGCTACCTCCCACCCAACGCGTCACGAGGATTGACTAGACTGACATGAAGGATCGCGTGAATGCATCGTCGTCCAGTCGGTAGCGAAACGGAGGAGAGACGTGCCAACTCTGGCGCCGGACATGGTGATTCGTCGATGGTTCGATGAGTTGTGGAATCAAGGGCGGGAGCAGACGATCGTCGATCTGCTTGCCGCTGACGCGAAGCTGTACGGGCTGCCGACTCCAGACGGTCAGCCCATCGTCGGGCCGGCCGCCTTTACGATGTTCTTTCGACGATTCCGCCAGGCGTTTCCGGACATTCACGTGGCCGTGACACGCACGGTGACGGAGGATGACATGGTGGCGGCCTACTGCGACGTTCGTGGAACGCATCTTGGCGACGCCCTTGGCACTCCCGCCACCATGAAGCCCGTGACGTTCTCCGGTATATGCATGGGGAAGGTGGCGGGCGGTCAGATCGTCGAGGGTTGGAACTGTTTCGATTTCCTGACCTGCTATCAGCAGCTCGGCCTGCTCCCGAAGGTGTAGCCGGCGTTCACGTGGTTCTTCACGCGCTGCCGCCCGGATCGTCTCCCGACGGTCCGTAGATAGACGGCACTTTCGAACCCATCGGCCGCAGGTAACTGGAGAGCTGACCGCGGTGATGGACGGCGTCGAAGAGGAATCCGAAGAGCATGTCGCCGAGGGATGCCTCCCACAAGACTTTGCCGTTCATCTTCAGCCGCGCTTTCCCATCCCACTTCGCATCGTCAACGCCCGCGAGCTTTGACTGCAGCGTGGTCGCGTTCCTCTCGTAGGTTGCGACGATCTCGGACATCGCCGGCCCGGGCTTCTCCACGTAGTTCACCTCGCCATGGTCGATCAGCTCGCACGCGTCGCTCAATTCTGTCGCGAGCAGCCAGGCAATGTCGCGGGCTGACGTCGATCGCTCGTGAGGCTTGTAGTCGGCGTGATCCTCGGGGATGGCCTTCAGCACCTTCAGGAATGCCGGCGCTTCGCCTGCCACGCACTGCATGTAGTATTCGCGGACGTTCTTCACAGCGGATCTCCTCGATGTGTTGGCGCAGCACATTCAGCCGAGCTGACGCAGTCGTGTGTGCGTCAGATAACGAGTCGCCCGCCACTCGCATCGCGCCGCGAGTTCCTGGCGGGTTTCCTGATAATACGCCGCAAGGACCCGCCGGCCGATCGGAGAACACGCGGTAAGCTGTGTGGCGAAACGAATCACCGACAGGAGGGCCGGATGTTTGCCGTTATTCGCCACTATCACTTCGACAAGAAGGACAGCGCCGAGATCGATCGGCTCATTCAGGATGAGTTCGTCCCCATCATCCGAAAAGCCGACGGCTTCGTTCGCTACTACTGGCTGGACACTGGCAATGGAGAGGGCGCGTCGTTCGGCGTCTTCGAGGACAAGGCCGGTGCTGACGAATCGGTGACCCTCGCGTCGGAGTTCGTGCGAAAGCGCATGTCGCAGCTCCTGAGACAGAAACCCGAAGTCATCGAAGGACCGCTCAAGGCGCACGACTGATTGACCCGGTCTGCTACCATCACGAACATGAAAAACCATTTCATGCTCCTCGGCCTGGCAGGAGTGGTCGCATCTACTGTTGCCGTCGTTGCCCAGCAGCAGCCGGCTGATCCGATTCGCACGCCAGGCGTTCAGGCCGGCCGCGATCCGAACCGCGACGCCTTCGTCATGAAGAACTGCACCGCGCCTGCGCCGGCACAAGCCGCCGGCGGCGGCGCGCGCGCGGGTGGCGCTCGCGGCGGCGGCGCTCCGGCCGCGCCGCCCGCATTTGCCAACGCCCCTGTTGCCGCCATTCGCGGTGTCATCGCGGCCGGGCAGCGTTGGCGGCAGGTGTGGGAAGGCAGCGGCAACAACACCGACAGTCCCATTGCCACGGACAAGGGCATCCTGCTGGCACAGAACGACCTCAGTCAGATCATCGAGATTTCACTCGATGGCAAGGTCGATGTGATCGCCAGCGACACCTACGCGGGCGGCGCCATGGCGGTGACGCCGGACGGCACCCTGTACGTGGGAGAACGGGCGCTGAATCGCGGCATCTGGAAGGTCAAGCCACGCACGCTGTTCACGAATACGATGAACGGCCAGCCGCTCGAATGCCTCGGCCCTGGCGTCCTCAATGACATGGTCGGCGACAAGAAGGGCGGCATGTACATGACGATGGGAGGCGTGTACTACGCGAACGCCAAAGGCGTCGTCAGTGGACGGTATGGCCAGGTTGGCGGCAATGGCATCACCGTGAGTCCCGATGACCGCACGTTGTATGTCACGGGGCGACTGCCCGGCGCGATGCCGCCTGCCAGCCTGAAGTTGCCTGCCGGCGCGCCGGAACCGACGGGAGGCCTGGTGGCCTTCGACATTCAACCGGACGGTTCGCTCAAGAACGAACGACAGTTTGCGTGGGCGGGCAACGACGGCACCGCCGTCGATACGAACGGACGTCTCTACACCCCTGGCAACGGCGGCGCATGGGTCATCGATCCGCGCAGCGGTGAATTTCTCGGCTACTTCCCGACACCTCCCGGAACGCATGGCCTGCACTTCGGCGGGCCTGGTCGGCGCACGCTGTTCGCCATTACGCTGAACGCGCAGACGGCGGTCTATGCGGTCGACACGATGGCTCAGGGCTTCGAAGCCGGCGTGTGGAAGCGGTAGTCGCCGCCAGACCAGACCACCCACCGCCAGCACGGTTGACGCCGCTCAACGCCTTCCCGGCGGTTGAGCGGCGGTGCGTGCTCCGAATCAGTGACGCTGGTCCCGGCGATTTTCCCGCCGATCGCGAACATTCTCACGAACGTCGCGCCGATCTTCCCGCCGATCGTGGATATCTTCGATCCGATCACGAAGTCCGCCATCCCTTCGTGCGTCTCGAATATCCTCGCGGTGATCGCGAACGTCTTCGCGCCGGTCGCGCCCGTTCTCGCGCCGATCCACCCGATCTTCGAGGCGATCCCAGTTCGGTCTCTGCCGCGGCGCCGCACTGGCCGTCAGCGGCATGGCAGTCGCCAGGCCCAGGGCGAGTAGACACATCGACCATTTCCGCATGGCACTGTCTCCCTCGAACGCCGGGCAGGCAGTCGGCGTCCGTTGCCTCCTCAGACGGGAACTCACACGAGAACGTTGCCGCCGGGAGCCGCCGCAGTGCGATGGCCTTTGTTGACCGGGCCACGAGCGTCTGGCGAACTGGATTGGTGCCTTGGCAACGGCCGCACCGCTCGACGAGAGCGCGGTGCAAGCTCGACTGACAAGGGTGCGTTACGATGGAAAACAAGGAGCGTGCTGATGTCAGCGTCTAAAAAGAAAGCGGTTTCGTCTTCGCGCAAGCAGTTGATCGACGACCTCAACCAGGATCTTGCCAGGGAATATCAAGCCATCATCGCCTATGTCGTGTATTCGCAGACGCTCAAGGGCGCGCAGTACATGGCCATTGCCGGCGAACTGGAGAAGCATGCCGGCGAGGAGCTGGCGCATGCGCTGACCGTCGCCAAGCACATCGACTATCTCGGCGGCGAGCCGGTGGTCACGCCGCTGCCCGTCAAGCAATCGGATGACGCGACGACGATACTGCGCGCGGATCTCGAGAATGAGAACGACACCATCCGCAACTATCGCCGCCGCATCGCCCAGTGCGAGGCGATGGGCGAGTACGGCATTGCGGAAGACATTCGCGAAATCCTCCGGCAGGAACAGGAGCACCAGAACGATCTCGCGACCGCGCTTGGCGAGGATCCGCCCGATCTCAGTGAGAGCGAATAGCAAGCGGCCCGTAGCTGATAGCAGACGGCGACACATCGATGTCAATCGAATCTTCGGCTGATTGGGACGGACTGCGGGCCGCGGCGGCCGTCGTCAGCCAGACCCTCGCATTGCTGTCACGAGCCGTCGAACCTGGCATCACCACCGGCGACCTCGATAGGATGGCGGCCGCGCTGTTTGCCTCCTGCGGCGCGCGGTCCGCGCCAGCGCTGGTCTACGGCTTTCCGGGTTCGGTACTCATCAGCGTCAACGACGAAGTGGTTCATGGTGTTCCTGGTGCCAGGACCATCGCCGCCGGCGACCTGGTCAGCCTCGACGTCACGGTCGAACTGGACGGCTACGTGTCGGATGCGGCGCGCAGCCTCGTTGTCGAACCGGGCGAGTCAACGGCCCGTCGCCTGGTTGGCTGCGCGGCGGCGGCGTTCGCCGCCGCACTCCCCGTTGCGCGCGCTGGACATCGCGTCAACGAAATCGGCCGCGCTGTTCATCGGGAAGTCCGACGCCAGGGTTTTGCCGTTGTCAAAGGGTTAGCCGGCCACGGCCTCGGCAGGACCATTCACGAGCCCCCCTCGGTTCCGAACGAATGGGATCCCTGGCAGAGCGACGTGCTGACGGAAGGGCTGGTGATTGCGATCGAACCGATGATCACCACCGGTTCCGGCGAGGCGGTCGAGGGAAAGGACGGCTGGACTATCCGCACGCGTGACCGCAGCCTGGCGGCGCATCACGAAAACACAGTGGTCATCACGCGCGGCCGGCCGATCGTGCTGACGGAATCAGCCGTGTGAGTGGGGCATGAAGAAGAGCGGCCCTGTGGACGGCGAAGCGGCCTCGCAGCTGATCGACGCGAGAATCAAGGAGCTTGGCGACTGGCGTGGCCGAATGCTCGGTGAGCTTCGTGCGCTCGTCAAGGCAGCCGACTCCGGCGTCGTCGAGGAGTGGAAGTGGGGCGTTCCGGTGTGGTCGCACGGCGGGCTGATCTGCACGGGCGAGACGTACAAGAAGGTGGTGAAGCTGACGTTTGCGAAGGGGGCGGGATTGCCGGATCCCGCGGGCCTCTTCAACTCCAGCCTCGACGGGAACACCCGGCGCGCGATCGACTTTCACGAGGGCGAGAAGATCAACGAGAAGGCGTTCAAGGCTCTCATCCGCGCCGCTGTAGCGCTGAATACGTCGGCATCCAAACGCCGTTAGGCGGAACACCCCGGTTATTTCGCTGCCGCGAAGCGTGACGGAAACCCCTGACCATGGCCCGTGTTTTTGCTGATGTGCCGTCCCCGCCGCGCGCAGTAGAGTGAGCGGCGTGTCCGACAGTACCGTCCCGGAGGCGTCGCCGTGGGTGCGTGGCCCGGCGTGGGACAGCGTCTGGATACTCAACGCGCTGTGGTTGCTGCCGATCGCCTGGTGGCTCTCACGCGGCTATGACAACCCGGAAGAAGGGCCGCTCGACTTGATGTACTTCGGGCTCACCGCCCTCTTCTGGATCGGGCACCGCGTGAGCAGTGCCTATCTTGCCTACTGCACCGAGGCTTACCGGCCGCTGCTTCGCCGACAGCCAGTTCGATTCCTCGTGCTGCCGCTGCTGGTAACGGCTGGCTGCTTCGCGGTGTTCCTGCCGGCAGACGAGGCGTTGCCGTGGACTCGGGAGCAGCGTCTCATCGTCATAGCGATCGTCGACTACGTCTTCGTCACCTATCACTTCGCCTCCCAGCACTTCGGCGCCTTCTCGTTGTATCGCACCCGGGCCGGGCGCACCGCGTGCGCGTACACCCGGGCGGTGGATCGCATTTTCGCGCTGGGTGTCGGCGGCGCGCTCGTCGTCGTCGCGGACATCACGGCTGGTGCTGCCGCGTATCAGGAGTACTGGGAAGGCCACCTGTTTCCGGATTGGGTCTTCAACGCGCAGGATGTCATCCGCACGGCGTCGATGATCGTGCTTGGTGTCGCGACCGCCGGCATGCTCGCCCTCGAAGCCCGCGCGCAGCGCCGGTCGTTCCCGCGTGTCCTCTACACGGTGGGGCTTGCGGGGATGGTCGCCATCGCCCTCGTTCCACGAAGTCCGTTTCTCTTCCTCGTCCTGTGGACATCACAGCACTGGATCCTGGCAACGGGACTGGCGTCCATCACCCCGGGACGCGAGTCCGCGCCCGAGCGGAGCTCCGTCCGGCGGCAGCTGCATCACGTCAACGTGCGCCCATGGGCAATACTGGCGCTGCTCACGGTGGTCTCGATTGTGTCCATGCCGCTGTTCGAGGTGGAGGCAAACCGTGATGGCGGCGTCTATTATGGCGATCGCATTTTCGGTGCGCTCGGCGAGGCACTGCGGACGTCGTCCTGGGTTCCGGCGCTGCTGGCGCTGGGCTTCGCGACCGGCTTCGTGCATTACCTCCTCGATCGAAGCGTGTACCGCATGTCGAATCCCGACGTGCGTGCGGCGGCCCGAGGTCTCCTGTTGCGGCCGCAACGGCCCGTGATCGTCGATGCGCGGACGTCGGCGGTCGTGTAGCGTCGACCGGCCCGCATCGTACGAACTAGAATTTCCGTAACTCACCCAAGAGGACACACATGGTATTGACGAAGCCCGAGCTGATTGGCGCCCTGCAGCACGAAGTCCACATCCTGGTACACCTCGCGAGCAAGGTCGAGCCGACGATGATCGACTACCGGCCGACACCGAAGCAGCGCAGCACGATAGAGTTGCTCAAGTACATGGTTGCGATGGGGCCCGCGCTCATCGATGCGGCCAAGGCCGGGAAGTTCGATCCGGAAGCCTGGACGGTGAGGGCGAACGCCGCCGCGGCCATGGACTTCAACCAGACGGTGGCGGCGATTGCTGCCCAGCGGGAGGTCTACGCGACGTCGTTGGGTGACCTCTCTGATGCGGACTTCCGGACCGAGATCGAGATGTTCGGCCGCAAGACAACACGCGGCGCGTTCATCGTCAACATGGTCCTCGGCGGATGCGCGGCGTATCGCACGCAGCTCTTCCTCTATCTCAAGGCCTGCGGCCGCGAGGAGCTGGGCACGATGAACCTCTGGGCTGGCGTCGACGCGCCCGCGGCGTCGGCCTGAGATCGTTAGCCGGGTCCAGAGGACGGGGCCCGGCCTGACTGCAACTCAGGGCGCGCGCTTCTCGGCGATCCAGCGATCGATGTCCTGTTCGAGGACGTCGAGCGGCACGCGACCGGCGCCGAGCACGCGATTGTGGAATTCCGCCAGCCGGAAGCGCTCGCCGAGCGCCTGCCTCGCGCGCTCGCGCAGCTCGACGATCTTCAGCTCGCCGATCATGTAGCTGCACGCCTGCCCTGGTTGCGAGACGTAGCGGTCGACCTCGCTTTCGGGGCTCAGTCCCGGCAGCGGGCCGAGATACTCGACCGCCTGCTCCCGCGTCCAGTGCTTCGCGTGCAGCCCCGTATCGACCACGAGACGCCTCGCGCGGAACAGCGCCATCTGCAACTGCCCGAGCAGGCCCGCCGGATCGCCGTCGTACCAACCCTGCTCGGCAGCGAGTCGCTCGGCATAGAGTCCCCAACCCTCGCCGATCGCCGAGTTGTTACCGAACACGCGGCTGCGGAGGAACGCCGGCAGGCTGGTGTCCTCTGCCTGCAGCGCGCCCTGGAAGTGATGTCCGGGCACCGCTTCGTGATACGCGGTCGTCCGCAGTCCGTAGGTCGTCAGCGTGACGCCGGTCACCGAGTACTGATACGTGCCAGGTCGTGCTCCGTCCGTCGTGCCCAGCGAATAGCTGGCGGCGCGTCCGCGCATGAAGTCGGGATACGCGCGGGCGACCACGGGCATCTTCGGCACGCGGTCAAAGAGCGATGCGCCGCGACGCTCGGCGTCGCGAATGATGTCGGCGATGAGCGCGTTGAACTGTGCCCGTCCCTCTGGCGTATCCGGGAATGTGCGTTGATCCGCTCTCAACCGGTTCGTTCGTTCCCGCAGCGTGCCGGTGGTGTAGCCGAGCTGACGCAGCACCTCGTCCATCCGGCCTTCGATCTCGGCAACCATCTTCAGGCCGACCTCGTGGATCTGGTCCGCCGTCATCGTCGTGGTCGTAAAGCGGTGGAGCGCCGCCTGATACGCGTCGGCGCCGCGTGGGAACCGCCACAGCCCGGCATCGTCGGTTGCCGCCGCGTCCTGGCTTTCGATGAGTTCGAGCGCTCGCCGCCAGGCGGGGTAGATGTCGCCGGAGGTGATGCGCTCCGCCGAGGCGCGCATCGCACTCCGCTCGGCGTCGGTCAGGCCGCTGACGCCGGCGAGCTTGTCCGCGAAGGCGGACACGAACGGGTTCGACGCGGGCGGCAGCGCCAGGAACTCGTTCATCTGCGTCGCGGTTGTGCGGAGGATGAAGCGCGGCGGCAGCAGCTTCGAGGCTGCTAATCGGCGACCTTCCGCAGTCGCCTCGTTCATGCGCGGCGCGACCAGCGCCAGGCGCGCCAGGTAGTTCTCGGCGTCGCGCTTCGTTCGGATCGTGTGATTGATCGTCAGGGTGCTGATGAGACCCGCGTTGACGCCATAGTTCTGCTGGAATGGAAAGGCGTAGTCGTTGAACGCCGCCGTGTCGCGCTGTGTCTCGAGGTCCCACCGGATGATCGCCAGCGAGCGCCGTTCGGTGGCGTTCAGCGTCGCCGGCTCGAAGCGCGACAGCGCCTCGAGCCCCCGCTGGATGAGCGCCAGCTCGCTCTTGCGATGAGCCTCGTCCACCGGTTCGATCTGCCGTTCGAGCTCGTCCTGCTCCGTGCCGGTGAAGTATCGTCGCGCGGCGGCGGCGTCCGTGTGGAACCGCATCCACTCGTCGGCATACCGCTGGACGAAGGCGTCGAAGGGACGTGCGTCCTGGGCGGTCACTGCAAGCGTCGCGAACAGGACGATCGCGGAGATCAGTAGTCGGCGCATGCGCCGATTCTACGCCTGTCGCGTCACGCCGATTGCGGCGCCGGACCGAGCAGCATCCACGACGTGCCGAACCGATCGCGCAGCATCGAGAACCGCGTGGCGAAGAAGGTGTCCGCCATCGGCATGAAGATTTCGCCGCCGTCCGAGAGCAACGCGTAGACACGCTCGGCCTCTTCGATGCTGGCGAGCGTCAGGCTGAGATACGCGCTTCGCATCGGCTGCGCGTCCGGAATGTCGGCGCCGAAGAGTTCCGTTCCGCCGAGCCGTAGCCGTGCGTGCAGGACCTTCTCCTTCCAATCGTCGCGCTGCACCCGTCCGCCCGGCATCTCACCGTGGCGCATGAGCGAGGAGATCCTGCCACCGAGCTGCTGCTCGTAGAACCTGAACGCCTGCTCGCAAGTGCCGCCATAGTTCACGTACGTGTTCAAGATCATCCTGGCCTCCATGAGGGCCTGCGCAGGCGATGGCCGCGCCCGGCGCCCCTGGTGTTGTCGAACCGGCCCTGCCAGATTCGACACAGCTGCTGATCGTCAACCGTTGAGGTTCGTGGTCCCAGCGATTCTGAACAGCTGGTACCGCGCCGCGAGCCGGCAGCGGCCGCCCAGGCGCTGACGCTCTACCGCGGTCCCTGTTTGGCCGTCATTCGCTCAAGCCCTGGGAGCATCAGGCGCATGAGAGAGTGGAACGAGCCAGGGATGTGGCGATGGCCACAGCTTCAGTCGCCCGCGATCGATAGCTCGATGGCGCCGAGTTCCTGCGCTTTCGGGTTGCGCGATGACGTCAAACAGCGATCACCGAAGCCCTCGCGGCGTCAAATGCTGCTTCTCACCCAATGGCGCCGTGCGCCGCCATTGGTGTTGACCGTGATCATTCCGGCTCCGCTCTGCGAATACCGGAATTCGTACGCCGATCCGTCGTTCATTTCCAGTGTGAGAAGTGTGCCGTCGGCGTTCCACTGACCGCGCTCCGCGGGAGTGAGTCCGGAGATCGAATCGATCGATCCGCTCCAGGTGCCGCTGCTGTCCCTCAATGAGGAGAACACCACGCTCCTGGACGAGCGCGCCACATGGCCGTCGCGCAGGAGCAGCATGTGCAGCTCGACCCGTATTGAGGATCCTCCGGACAAATCAGAATCCGAGTGAACCCAATAGCCCACCAGCAGCTGCTCGGCTGAACTGAGGAGTCGGCCACCTGGGCTCAGCCCCGCGAGCGGTTCCGGGGTGATCGCCAGCGATCGCTGACCCGCCACCGTGACATCGTTCGTCAGCACCGGAACGGCCGCGCGGCAGGCGACCTGTGCCGATCGATCGATCTCCTGGCCGCGTGCTTCGCCGAGCACGACGAGGCCCACGTGCCGCTCCTTTTCCAGGTCCGCATCGACGAGCCGGACCTTCTCCTTCCCGAGAAGGCTGACCAACGCGTGATGATGGAATGCCGATTTCAACAGCAACGGCATACCCCTGGGGCCGCCATCAGTCGGCCGACGGCTCGCCTCAATCAACGCGGCGTTCGCCGAGGTCGTGAGGAGGCGTTGCGTGCCGGTCCAGCCACGCTTGCCGAGGTTGACGATCGCCGCGTCCACGACGATCGCCGACCACGCCACGTAGCGTTCGGCGTCGTTCTGGAGCTTTGCGACGTCGATCCTGGCGCCTTCGACAATCCGCCGCACGACCCAATCGACGATAGGCGCGTAGTGTTCCCGGAGCAGCGCCTGCACACGAACCGAGTAGGGATCGGTCAGGGCCGGCATGGCGCGTGATGCTAGCACGCGCTCGAGCGCGGCGCGGAGATCGAGAAGGCCGGACGCGTCCTGCGGATCGATCGACGGACTGAGGCACTGGACTGCCGGAAGTGTTAGGATGCGACGCTCGTTAACGGATTCCCTCGGTCGTCCGCGCCAGGAGGGATCGTGAGGCTTGTGACCGTCGCGCTCGTGCTGTTGCTTGCGGCCGCACCAGCGTCTGCCCAGCGTCCGTCCGACCCTGCGCTCCTCGTCCCGCAGGAGGCGCCTCCACTCGACTACGTGCCGGCGCCGCGCGCCGTCAGCGTGCCTCCTGGTATGACCATGGGCGCGCCGGCCAGCGTGGCCTTCGATGCGCGCGGCCACCTGCTGGTGCTCACACGCGGGCCCGAAGCCTTCTTCGAATTCGACGAGAGCGGCGCCTACGTCCGCTCGTTCGGCGGTAGCGTCTTCACCCGTGCGCACGGATTGCGGATAGACGAGGCGGGCAACCTGTGGGCGACCGATGTCGGTGCCCACACGGTGATGAAGTTCGACCGTGACGGGCGTCTTCTGCTGACACTCGGTACGCGTGCCGAGGCCGGCGAGTGGAACGAGGCGACCGGTTCGCACAAGCTGAATCAACCGACCGATGTCGTGATCAACGCCCGCGGCGACGTCTTCGTGTCGCAGGGACACACGCCGGGAGCCGGTGGCGACGCGCGCGTGCTGAAGTTCGACAAGGATGGTCACTTCCTCACGTCGTGGGGTGGCAAAGGCGCCGAACCGGGCCGGTTCCAGGTGGCACATGGCCTCGCGCTCGATGCGCAGGGGCAGGTGTGGGTCATGGATCGGGAGAACCAGCGCATCCAGGTCTTTTCCCCGGACGGAGCGTTTGTACGGCAGATGCGGTATGCCGGTCTTCCGTGCAGCGTGACGGTCGGCAGACAGTACGCCTACATGGTGAACGGCTATGCGGCGCAAGTGCTCCGGCTCGATCTGGCCGGCAACGTGCTGGCGGCGATGGGCAAGTCGGGAATGGGGCCGGGGGAGTTCGGCGAGGCGCATTTCATCGCCGTGAGCCCCAGGGACGAGATCGTCGTCGCCGACTCGGTGAATGGTGCCCTGGTGAAATTCGTCAGGAGGCCGTGATGTCGCTGCGGGTGCTTTCACTTGGCGGCGTGAGTCTGATTGCCGTAGCGCTTGCGGCGGCACCCGCCTTCGCGCAGGTGGACCTGTCGGGCGAGTGGAGCGTCCTTCTGCACGAGGACGAGCAGATTCGCCGCGCCGGTCCGAACGCCGAGCTGCCCGGCCGGCACGGCGTAGAGATCGGCGATTACACCGGCCTGCCGATCAATGCCGCTGCCAGGCGAATGGCCGACGCCTGGGACGCGTCGCTGCAGACGCTGAAAGAGCACCAGGCGGAGCCGTTCTCCGCGCCGTACAGCGTGATGGGGTTCAACCTCCGGGTGACTCGCGTCATGAACGATGCCACGCAGCGCGTGGTCGCCTACAAAATGATCCAGTTCCCCGGGACGCCCATACCCCGCACGATCTGGATGGACCGACGGCCGCACCCGCCCGACTTTGCCGCGCATTCGTGGCAGGGGTTTTCAACCGGCACATGGGAGGGCGACACACTGCGCGTCGAGACGACGCACATCAAGAAGGGGTACCTGCAGTTGAACGGTGTGTGCCACAGCGACCAGGCAGTGCTGACCGAGTGGTTCATCCGCCACGGGGACATCCTCACCTGGATCAGCGTCACGACGGATCCGGTCTACCTGACGGAGCCGCTGGTGCGGACCGCGAACTGGGTGTTCAACCCGCGGCAGCAGATGCCGCCGACGCTCGCCACGGAAATCGTCGAGGAGGTTGGCGGCCGGCCGCGAGGTTACGTGCCTCACTTCCTGCCCGGCGGCAATCCGTGGCTGACCGAGTTCGCCACCCGTGTCGGCCTGCCGTTCGAAGCGACACGTGGCGGCGCCGAGACGATGTACCCGGAGTACGCCGCGAAATCCGAATTGCGGAAGCATCGATGATCGGATCGACCCGGCGCGGAGTTGATCGCCGCTGATCCCCGTTAGCATCGGCCGGGTTCACCATCGGGACAGAGGCTGCGTCGCTCATGAGAATCGTGAAGCTTGTTGTCGGTATCGTCATCATCCTGATGGGAACGATCTGGTTCCTGCAGGGAATCAATGTCTTGACCGCGGGCAATTCGCCGATGATCGGCGATATGCGATGGGCGTATTACGGGGGCGCGGCGTTCGTTGCGGGGTTGCTGCTGGTGCTCTCCGGCCGGCGGCGCCGCGCATGAGCATGCCACCCACCTTCATCACCCTTCACCACATCGGCATCGTCGTCACGGATCTCGGCGCCGCGAAGGCGTTCTATGGCGGCGTGCTCGGACTCGCGGAACTGCCGCGGCCGCCGTTCGACTTCGATGGCGCCTGGTATGTCGTCGGCGATCGGCAGCTGCACCTGATCGTGCATCCGCCCGCACGAGCGCTCCGCGGCACCCGCGAGATCGACGCGCGCGATGGTCACTTCGCGATGCGCGTCGCTGACTTCGACCAGGCTCTTGCGCACCTGCAGTCGCATGGCGTGCCAGTTCGCGTCAGCCGCGAGAACGTCACGCCATGGATGCAGATGTACGTCACGGATCCCGACGGCAACGTCATCGAGTTGAACGTCGACCGGGAGCGGGCGTGAGATGGATCCGGCGGCACTCCTCGAATTCCTTCGCCGGCACCGGGTTGCGGTCCAGGCAACCGCGTCGCTCGATGGTCCGCAGGCCGCGGTGGTCGGCTTCGCGGTAACGAGCGACTTTGACATCGTGTTCGACACGCTCGGCTCGAGCCGGAAGGCCGTGAACCTTCGCCGCAACCCGAAGCTGGCGCTCGTCATCGGCGGCCTGGACGGAAGTGAACGCACGGTGCAGTACGAGGGTCTCGCCGACGAGCCGACGGGCGCGGAGCTGGAACGGCTCAAGGCTGTGTACTACGCGGCCTACCCGGATGGTCCCAGCCGTCTTGCCTGGCCTGGTCTCACCTACGTGCGGGTCCGTCCGACGTGGATCCGCTACAGCGACTTCAGCGCAGATCCGCCGCGCATCGTCGAGTATCGACCGGAACAGCTAACGACACGGACAGACGACGATGGCCGTTGAAGTGCGACAGCTTGGCGCCGCTGACGTGGCGGTGATGAAGGCGCTGCTGGCGACCTTCGGCGCCGCGTTTGGCGACATGGCCACCTACACCGCGAACCGCCCCGGCGACGAGTACCTGCGGCGACTGCTCGCGGGCGACTCGTTCATCGCGCTGGTCGCGGTGAAGGGCGCCGACGTGGTGGGCGGACTCGCGGCCTACGAGCTGCGAAAGTTCGAGCAGGAGCGCAGCGAGATCTACATCTACGATCTCGCGGTCGCCGCAGAACATCGGCGGCAGGGGATCGCGACGGCCTTGATCGAGGAGCTGAAGGAGATCGCGTCGACGCGCGGAGCGTGGGTGATCTTCGTGCAGGCGGACACGGCGGTCGAAGACGAGCCGGCGATCGCGCTGTACACAAAGCTTGGAGCGCGGGAGGACGTCCTGCACTTCGACATCCCGGTCAAGCCTCGAGGCGCCGGCCGTCAGGGGCGCGACTGAATGGCGTCCAGGCGATTGCGGGCGACCATGATGTCGCGCTTCAGACGCCGGACGGTGTCGGCGACCAGGTCCTTTCCCTTCGCCGCCGCCTCGTCCACCATCGCCTTCAGTTTCCACACGGGCGTGTCTTTCATCGCATCCAGTTCACCGGTGCATTCGTCGAGCTGTTCCTCGAGTTGCGCAACCCGGCGCACGAGGCGCAATCGCGCGGCCTCAGGGCCGCCCCCTTGCACCGCTTCGGGACTTTGCTCCCACGCCTGGAGGATCCAGCGGAGCCGCTCCTCGTCGCCGATGGCGTACGCCTTGTTCGCTTCGATCATCAGCGCGTGACGCCGGTCTCGCGTCATTTCGTCGCTGGCCAGATCGGGGTGAATCGTCTTGGCGACGTCGCGAAACAGCTTGCGGACGGCGTCCGAGGTGAATCGAGGCGGTGCCTCGATCCGTGAATCGGCGGATGCCGGCGCGCCAGCACCCGTGCCGGGCGCGGTGCCTGGTGAGCTCGCCCAGCTCGGCGTCCGCGATGGCATTTTCCAGCTCGTCCAGCTCGTCGTGCAGGAGCCCGACGTCCCGGCGGTATCTCGCCTTGAAGGCCGCGAGCTCCGACTTCAAGCGGTCGGCCGCCGCCGCACGTTCGCCGAGCGCGGTCTCGAGCTCGACGACGCGCGAGCGCAAGCCGTCGATATCGTGCTCGCGAGGCTGGCCGGATCGAACGAGAGTACTCACCTTCTGATGATATCGAATGGGCGCGGCGCGCGGCCTGCCGGCACGGTAGCCGCATGCTACGATTCGCGCCGATGAATCCGACGCTGACGTCAACCGCCTTCACGCTGGATGGCTATCGCATCGTTGCGAACATTGGCGTGGTCCGCGGCATCATCGTGCGGTCGCGCTCCATCTTCGGGACCATTGGCGGGTCGCTGCAGACACTGGTGGGTGGAAACATCACGCTGTTCACGGAGCTCTGCGAACGCACGCGGGCCGATGCCTTCGAGCAGATGGTCGGCCACGCCTCGGCGCTCGGCGCGAATGCCGTCATTGGCATCCGGTACGATGCGACCGAGCTGATGTCGGGTGTGACCGAAGTCCTGTGCTACGGAACGGCTGTCGTCGTGGAGCCGGTCACCGCGGAGTAGCGAGCCGGTGCTGGGCCGTGCCGAGATCGTCGCGTTCGTGGCAACCGCCAATGCCGACCGTGCACGCGGGTTCTATGAAGGCGTACTGGGCCTGCGGTTGCGCGAGGACAGCCCGTTTGCTCTGGTCTTCGATGCAAACGGTGTGGTGCTGCGCATCCAGAAGGTACCGTCCGTCGTCCCCGCCCCGTACACCGCGCTCGGCTGGACCGTCACCGACATCCGGGACACGATGACCGGACTGGTGCGCCGCGGTGTCGTCTTCGAGCGGTACGCGGGGCTGGCGCAGGACGATGCCGGGATCTGGCGCTCGCCTGGCGGCGCGCAGGTCGCGTGGTTCAAGGATCCGGATGGCAACATCCTCTCGCTGACGCAGTAACATGCCCCCTTCCATCGACCCGGAGCGTGCTATGCCGTTGTATGGAAAGTGCCCCAAGTGTGAGCAGCTCGTGACGCGTCTCGACGCCTCCGCTGTGGATCTGTACGTCGAGACCGGAAAGGCGTTTCACGGCGCGACGTTCTCCTGCCCGAACTGCCAGACGATCCTGGGCGCAGGCATCGATCCTCTGGCGCTGGCCAACGATCTGTCGGAGTTTTTCAAGCAGCAGCCGCGTTGACCCTGGCGCTTCGCCTTTTTTTCCGGAGGGAGCCGCCAGGAGAAGTAGACCTCAGTCGAGGCCTCGAGGGGGAAGCCGGAATGTCCGAGACCGTCGATCTCTACGACAACGTCTACGCTGACTTCGGCAGCCAGGCGGAGGCTGACGTGCGCCGGCGCGCCTTCGGCGACGACATCGGGCAGAGCAGCTGGCTGACCGCGTCGGAATGGCTTCGCTACGCGAGCCAGGCTGGCGTGACCCCGGACAGTCATGTGCTGGAAGTGGGCAGCGGGTCGGGAGGACCGGCCGTCTACCTCGCCGACCAGCGGGGTTGCCGGGTCACCGGGGTTGACGTCAACGAGCACGGTGTCCGCAATGGCGAGCGCCTGGCGACGGCACGAGGGATCGCCGGCCGCGTGACCTTCCGCATGGTCGATGCGAGCCGGCCGCTCCCGTTCAGCCCTGGCACGTTCGACGCGATTCTCTCGAACGACGCGATGTGCCATATCCCGAATCGGCTGGCGGTGCTGTCGGACTGGCATCGCGTGCTCCGGCCTGGCGGCCGGATGCTCTTCACGGACGCGATGGTGCTTACCGGTCCGGTTTCGCAGGAGGAGCTCGCCGTCCGCAGTTCGATCGGCTGGTACCTTTTCGTGCCGCCGGGAGAGAACGAACGGTTGATCGGCCGGGCGGGTCTCAGGCTCCTGACGACCGAGGATCTGACCGCGGCGCCGGAGTTGGTGGCGCAGCGCTGGCGGCAGGCGCGGGAGGAACACCGGGCCGACCTGATCGCCCGGGAGGGCGACGCCAACTTCGAGGGGCTCCAGCGGTTCCTGGCGTGCGTGCACCGGCTCTCCGCGGAGCGTCGTTTGTCCCGATTCTCGTACCTCGCCGAGAAGGCCAGCTAGGCAGGGACGGGAGCTTTCGGGTGGATGCCGCAACGCTGATCGGGTCGGCCGGCGTTTCGCTGCTGCTGGTGGCCTTTCTGCTCCAGCTCGTCGGCGCGATCCGCGCCGACGACGGTTGGGCGTATCTCGCCCTGAACCTCACCGGCGCCGCTCTGGCGTGCTATTCGTCCTGGCTGATCCGCTTCATGCCCTTTGTCATCCTCGAAGGGGCCTGGTCGGCGGTCGCTTTGTTCGGCCTTCTACGCAAGGCGGTCCGCCGTCCAGGCAAAACCACAATTTCGTAGATCCTTCAAAAAATTGGAGACAACCGAGTCTCCGCGGGGTTCATCACGTCATTTCGGCGAAATCGGATGTCTCCCCTGATTTTCGGCGGATTATTCAGAACTTTTGGCTCTGCTTCCTTGATTCGCTTTTCGCAAGAGTCTATAAGCGCCTAGTTGGATCGCATTAGAAGGCACGCCGGGATCCCTCTATATACGGATTGCTCTCATAACTCGTTCAGAAAGAGGTGCTGACCATGCGCGTGTTGTTGTGCCGAGTCCTCGGGGTAATTGCGCTAGCCATGTTGCTCCCCGGCATGGCCTACGCCCAGGCGTCGATCGCCGGGGTGGTGAGAGATGCCTCCGGCGCGGTCATTCCCGGGGTCACGGTTGAAGCGGCGAGTCCCGCGCTCATTGAAAAGTCGCGGACCGTCGTGACTGACGGGGCGGGCCAGTACCGCATCATCGAGCTGCGGCCTGGCGCGTATACGGTCACGTTCTCCCTGCAGGGATTCAATACCGTCCGCCGGGAGGGTATCGTCCTCGAGGGAACGTTCGTGGCCACCGTCAACGCCGAGATGCGTGTCGGCGCACTCGAGGAGACCGTCACGGTTACCGGCTCTGCGCCCGTGGTCGACACCCAGAGCGCCCGGCAGCAGGCGGTGCTGAACCGCGAGATCGTGCGCGACATTCCTACCTCGCGGTCGTATTTCGCGCTTGCCGTGCTGATTCCTGGTGTGAACACGTCACAGCGTGACGTCGGCGGCACCAGTCTTAACCAGGCTGGTAACTACACGATTCATGGCGGCAGAAACGCCGACGGCCGAGTCAGCGTGGATGGCGTGACGGTGGGCCAGCGCGGCGGCAACCCCCTCGCCCCGACCGATGAGGTCGGCGCCAACATGACGATGTACCAGATGAATGCCGGGCTGATGCAGGAAACGGCAATTAGCACCTCGGGAGGCCTGGGCGAGGCGGAAACCGGCGGCATTGCGGTGAACATGGTGCCGCGCGAAGGCGGCAACACGCTGCGCGGCTCGTTCTATGGCACCTGGGGCAACGACGCGATGCAGGGGAGCAACTACGACGACCGTCTGCGAGGGCTCGGTCTGCGCGCGCCGAACGAAGTGCTGAAAGTCTGGGAAGTCACCGGTCAGGTCGGCGGACCGGTCTGGAAAGACAAGCTGTGGTATGTGCTGAGCGCCAAGCACACGGGGACCGACAACACGGTCGCCGGCGTGTTTGCCAACAAGAACGCAGGCGACTTCACCAAGTGGAACTATGAGCCGGACTTCAGCCAGCAGGCGTTCAACGACGACCGGCTCTGGAGCACGGCGGCGCGCCTCACCTACCAGATCAACGCCAAGAACAAGCTCAATCTGTTCTGGGACGAGCAGCGCCGGACGACGAACAAAGAGGGAGGCGGAGCCGCCACGAACACGTCCTTTACCTCGCCCGAGGCGTCGAATATCGCCATTTCGTGGCCATCCCGCGCGTTCAACTCGACGTGGAGTTCTCCTGTCACGAACCGCTTGTTGCTCGAGGCGGGGTACGGCGGCACCTTCCTGCAGTGGGGCGGCAAGGGCAAGATGCAGTACTACGACCCGAATCTGATTCGTGTCGTCGAACAGGGTGGCGCCTTCCCGAACATCACCTATCGCGCCCAGCAGCAGTGGAACAGCAACATGCTGTTCCCGACCCAGGCGCGCGGCTCGGTGTCGTATGTGACCGGCTCGCACTCGGCCAAGTTCGGCTTCAATCGCACGTGGAACGTGTACGACGACCGCTACGGGGCGTCGGATCTCAATCCACTGCAGTATCGGCTGAACAACGGTGTGCCGAACCAGATCACGATCACGGATAACCCGCGCTATCGCCAGGCGAGGGTCTACACGGGCGGCCTCTACGCGCAGGACTCCTGGATCATCAAGCGGCTGACGCTTCAAGGTGGTCTGCGGTTCGACCTCAGTCACGCATTCTTCCCGGAGCAGTTCATCGGTGGCGGCCGCTACAACCCGGTCCGCACCGACATCCCGAAGACGGAAGGGGCGTCGCTACACGACCTCACGCCGCGCATGGCCGTGTCGTATGACGTGTTCGGCAACGGCAAAACGGCCGTCAAGATGACCCTTGGCAAGTACATGCAGGCCACGGAGCTCTTCTGGTTCGGCGAATTGATGAACCCGACACTGCGTATCGCTACGAGCACGACGCGGTCATGGAACGATGCGAACCGTGACTTCGTGCCCGATTGTGATCTGGTCAACCCCCAGCAGAACGGCGAGTGCGGCGCGTACACCAACCTGAATTTCGGCAACCCCAACGTGTTCAGCCAGAACGTCGATCCCGAAATCCTCGACGGGTCGGGACATCGGCAGTTCAACTGGGAGTGGAGCACGTCCGTCCAGCACGAAGTCATCCCGCGCGTCGGCGTGAACTTCGGGATCTTCCGCCGGAAGTACGGCAGCTTCCTGGCGACGGACAACCTCGCGACGACCTCGGCGGACTATACGCAGTTCAGCCTGACGGCACCGAGCGACTCGCGGCTGCCAGGTGGCGGCGGCTACACGCTGACCAATCTGTACAACGTCAACCCGAACAAGTTCGGTGCGACCAGCTACTTCATCACGTCTGACGAGAACTACGGCGACGCCCAGAAGGATTTCTGGACCGGCTATGACCTGAACGTCACGGTGCGTGCGGTTGGTGGCATCACGGCGTCAGGCGGGCTGAGCACGGGCAGGCAGACGAAAGATACGTGCGCGCTGAAGGCGCTGGTGCCGGAGTTCGGAGGCGCGACGTCAGGACAGACGCTCGGTGAAGCGGACCCCTGGTGCTCGCGTCACGAGAAGTTCCAGACGCAGTACAAGGGCCTGGCGTCGTACATCGTGCCGAAGATCGACGTGCTGGTCAGCGGCACGTTCCAGAGCGCACTCGGCCCGGTGATTCAGGCGAACTTCAACGCGCCGAGCGCACTCGTGGCGCCGTCGCTCGGACGGCCGCTGTCGGGCGGCGCCGCGAATATCGCGGTCAACCTCGTCGAACCAGGTCAGTTGTTCGGCGACCGGATCAACCAGCTCGACCTGCGGTTCGCGAAGGTGCTGAACTTCCGCGGCACGCGCACCAACGTCGGCGTCGACCTGTTCAACGCGCTGAACGTCAACACGGCGACGAGCTACAACTTCACCTATGGCCCGGCCTGGCTGACGCCGACGGCGGTCCTGCCGGCGCGATTCGTGAAGTTGAGCGCGCAGATCGACTTCTAAACGAAAGCAACACTCACGAGGCGGGCAGGCCGACACGGTCTGCCCGCCTCACGTGTTTCATCCCGTACTCGTTCCGCCGCGCTCGCTGACATCCCCTCCGGAGTGGATTGAATCGGAGGTGCAAACTTCATATAGATCGCGCTGCGCACGGTAAGCGCTCTCTCAACAGCCGCCCGCTCTCATAACTCATTCCGAGAGAGAAGAGAGGGGTGCTGACCATGCGTGTGTTGTCCTGCCGAATCGTAGGTGTATGTGCGCTCGCCGTGTTGTTGCCGAGCCTCGCTCATGCCCAGGCGTCGATTGCGGGTGTTGTCAGAGACGCGTCGGGCGCCATCATCCCGGGAGTGACCGTCGAGGCGTCCAGCAGTGCGCTGATCGAAAAGGTCCGCACCGCGGTCACTGACGGCGCGGGCCAGTACCGGATCACCGAACTGCGCCCGGGCACCTACACCGTCACGTTTACGCTCACCGGATTCAACACCGTGCGGCGCGAAGGGATCGAGCTCGAGGGCACCTTCGTCGCGACCGTCAACGCCGACCTGCGCGTCGGCGCGCTCGAAGAGACGATCACCGTCACCGGTGCCGCGTCCGTCGTCGATACGCAGAGCGCGAAACAGCAGCAGGTGCTGAGCCGCGACACCGTTCGCGACCTTCCCACGTCTCGGCAGTTCTTCGGCCTGGTCACCCTCATTCCTGGCATGACCGTCTCGCAGCGCGACGTCGGCGGCACCAACATGACGCAGGCCGGCAACTACACCATTCACGGCGGCAGGGCGGGTGACGGCCGCGTGAGCGTGGACGGCATCACCGTCGGCCAGCGCGGCTCCGGCAATACCGACGGCGGCGGCACCAACATGACGATGTACACGTTGAATGCCGGGCTGATGCAGGAGACGGCCATTACCACCTCGGGTGGGCTGGGCGAAGCCGAGACCGGCGGCGTCTCGGTGAACATGATCCCGCGCGAGGGTGGGAACACACTTCGCGGATCGTTCTTCGGCACCTACGGGAACAACGCGATGCAGGCGGAGAACTATGACGACCACCTGAGAAGCCTCGGATTGCGCTCGCCAAACGAGGTCAAGTCCGTATGGGAGTGGAGCGGCCAGGCGGGCGGGCCGGTGGTCAAGGACCGGTTGTGGTACGTCTTCAGCGGCAAGTACACCGGGACGCGCAACTGGATCGCCGGCATGTATGCCAACAAGAACGCCGGTGACCTCACGAAGTGGACTTACGAGCCGGATCTCACCGAGCGCGCGTTCAGCGACGACACGATCAAGAGCGCCGCGCTGCGCCTGACCTTCCAGCTGTCGTCCAAGAACAAGCTCAACGTGTTCTGGGATGAGCAGTGGCGCGGGACCGACGTGCTCGGCGGCGGCGCCGCCACCCGCGCGCCCGAGGCCGCGCACCGGATGTACTCGTGGCCTTCCCGCGCATTCAACACGACGTGGAGCAATCCGTACACGAACCGCCTGCTGTTCGAAGCGGGCTACGGCGGGACGTTCCTGCAGTGGGCCGGCAAGACGAAGGATCGGTACCCGCTTTCCAGCACATTGGGATCCTAAGCTTAGAATTCCACGTGGACAAGTTGTCGCGGCCGCTTCTATAGTGTCACCTAAATACTAGTGACTCCAGCGTAACTGGACTGGCCACAGTTAGGCCGCAAATGTAATCACACTGGCTC
>JADMIO011437884.1_pt1 | contig 47356 bp, 68 predicted proteins | sample 8958161 | NCBI WGS metagenome assembly JADMIO01 (sample SAMN16585339, study PRJNA669376) | soil metagenome | isolation source: Crop rotation soil | place: USA: Cullars Rotation, Alabama | collected 2011
CGCGACAACTTGTCCACGTGGAATTCTAAGCTTAGGATCCCAATGTGCTGGAAAGATGATTCAACTGCTCACTGGGGATACGGAGTTCCATTTGCCACCAACGTGGCTCTGAACATAAATTAGAAGTAGCAAACGGCGCAGGTAAGGGCCTGTCATAATAGTTCTGAATCTACTTTGAAGGGCTATTGCAGTCCCATGAAATCCTTTTATCTGCTCGCCTGGCTTGCTATAGCGACGCCCCTTGTCGCGCAAAATGCTCCGGCTCCCCCAGCGCCTGCTGCCATCATGCAAACGGCTCCGGCTACCATTCTGACGCCTGCATTTATCCGCTCCTGCCATTACATCGCACACGGCCCGCTGAACTTCAAGACGGATGGCGACAAGACGCTGGGCGAAATGATCTACCGGCAATATGTGCCACTCAAAGGCGGCAGCAATTTCATGCCGTCCCGTGTGGGGTTGGGCGATTTGGCGAACTGGAAAGATAGCGAAAACGTGCTGCTGTTTGCCCGCTACGACGGCACCGAACGGCGGCTGCTTGCCATCGGGAAACTGCCAGCGACTTCGGCGAACATTGCCAGGGTGAAGGAGTTGGTGGCGCAGACGCCGGATTTTGAAGCCAGCTTTACGACGGACAAAAAGGAATGCGTGCTGGGTGAGCCAATCAAGGTGACGTGGACATTGAAGAACATTTCACCTGAAGCCAAAAGCCTTTATACCGGCGAATTTGCCACCCAGGTGAGCCTGATCTATGACAATAAATCCACATCTTCGACAGACGTGAATGCGCGCAAGCGGCCTGCCTTCACCGAAGTCCAGCCTGGCCAAAGCTGGACGCACGAACGCACCTTTGAAGGGCCATTTCCCGTAGGCACGCTGGGGCTGCAATGGACTTATGATTCGCACGATGCCCTGGAACGGCGTGTGATACCACTCAACATCGCCTTCCTACGAAAAACGGGTGATACCGCAGTAGAAATCCGACCTGCCAGTGCCGCGCAGGTGCAGGAATTGAGCGCCGGGATCAAAAGCCCGCGCTGGAACGAACAGTTCGATGCAGCGCAGACGATGCTGCAATCCGCTGATCCTGTGCAGTGGAAAAAGCTGGAAGGCTTCGCCACACACCCTTACGGTAAGCTGCGTGAAATCGCAGCCCAGGTATTAGTTAAAGGTGGCACCTTTACGCCTGCGCTCAAAACTCTGCTCTATGGCGGCACAGCCATCCCTTACCGCAGTGTGCGCCAGGCGCCAGGGGATTTTGCCCTGGCTTTGTTAGCAAGCGCAGCCGTGGAAGAAGAAGCCCGTGAGCGTGGTTTCAAAGGCATATCCACTATGCCGATTACTCCGCGTTATTACAGCGCAATGGCCTTCAACGATGATGCTCGCATCGGCGATATTTTGGCCGACCGGCTGCAACGCGGCAAACCAATGGAAGGTGGCGTCAACAATGGCGCTGTCTTGTTATCCCTGGCCGGACTCAAAGACCCGATTGCGGATAGCACAAAGCCATTATCCGATGAATTACAGACCAAAGTTCTGGCGGCATGGAGTGCCAAGCACGCGACAGTCAAAGACCCTTTCACACAAGCCCAGTTGAACGATGAACTCGCCCAGGTGCGCAAAATCCGCTATGACGATTTTCAGGTGGGGCCTTTCTACGAAACCGTGGCGGCTTTGATAGATGAAGGGCGCAAACGAAATTTTGGTGCCAGCCAGGAGCAGGATGTTTGGAATACGAAACTGCTGGCTTTGCCCAAAGAAGCTGCGCCTGATTTGCTGCGAGTGCTGAAGTGGCGTGAAATCGCCAGCCCACCCAAAAGCGTGCTGCGCTTTCTAGCGGCGTCTGGCCTGCCTGAAGTGTTTCCTTATTTCGCGCAACTCGCCTATGGGCAGGGCTACGCCAATGGCGACGCTCGAATGGAAGCTATTCGACTGATGGCGCAGCTTGATTATGAGCGTGCTAAGACGCACGTCGAAAACTTCCTGACCTTGCCATTCCAGTGGGGCGACTGGAGCCGCGAAGCGCCGCGTATGGGAGCAGCCCTGGCGCTGGCAGCGCATGGCGATAAGCGCGGCGTGCCGATCATCTTTTCACCAGAATACGAAAAGCGTTTGATCTATCTGGACAACGAAACGGCAGGCCAGGCGCTTAAAGCGGCCACAGGGAGGGAGTTCCCGAATCTGTTCCAGTGGCAGCGGTGGTGGAAGGCTGAAGGTCAGCGGATGGAGTGGAAGTAACTGGAGTGGGCACACGCCTAAAGGAATCCATGCCCGTAGTGCAGATCAGTGAGCGTAACACAGCGTAATTGCCCAAAGGTCAGCAGCCTATCCGCACTCAATTAATGGTTTCAGGCTGGCCTTCCGCCACCAGATAAATGATTTCGATCAAATACGAGCCAACGCCAAACACAAAGAGCGCGCCCAGCGACGCCAGATTTAAGGCGCTGTTTACCCAGCCTTGTTGCTGCGCCACAACACTCAGAGCCGCAACGAACAGGCTTAGGAAAGCCACGATCATCACCAGGAAAGAAACCAGCAGACTTACACTTTGCGGTAGCTCCTGACGATAGGCACGGGCGCCATAGTAGCCCAGCCCGCTGACGATCCACAGATAAAGACTGCCCAGGGCACTGGCGCCGCACCAGTAAGCGGACACTTCGGTGCTGCCCATGCCTTGCAGCAACGCCAGTAGCCCTGCTAACGCCAGAAAAACCATGCTGAGCAGCCGGTAAAGCCAGGCGTAGAAGCCAAAGCCGTCCGCGATGCAGCGCACGCGCGCTTCGTGCGCCATCTGCGGATTACGCGGCTTGCCATGCAAAAGCAAAATGATGCTCCACCAGGGGCGTAGCGCCGGATAGTCCGCAAAGGCGTCGCGCACTGCTGGTGCGTTGCAGACAACTTGTTGAAACGATGGTGTTGGTTGCTGAGCCATGTTTGCCCCTTGTTGATGTTCCCTGGCGTGCGGTTACGCTCCTGGCCGGTATTGCACCACGCGAACTTTCACACTGGAGTTTATGCCGCTCAGTTCATCGAGCATAAATTCCAGTGCCTTATCTTGGCTGAAGCTACCGGCGCCCGAACCAATCACCGGAAACGCCACCGATGCAAATCCCTGTTGTTCGGCTAAGGCCATCGCGTTTCGCACCGACTGGCGAATGGAGTATTCCGAAGCGCGCCAGAAGCCATTGATGCCCGCCACATGAATGATGGCCTTGAAGGGCAAACGCCCCGCCGATGTTAGGACAGCCTGGCCCAATGAAATCGGGCCAAAGCGCGCGACTTCCTTGAACGGCTGATAACCGCCGCGCTTTTTGATGGCGCCAGATACGCCGTGCGGCCAGAGCAAAAACCAGGGAATAATGTTGCGGTTCCAGGCATTGACGATGGCATCCACCGGCTGGTCGAGTAAGTCGCCTTGCACGATTTCAGGGGTCATAGGCTTTGTTTGCGTGTTCGTTTGGTGGCCCTTTGCACCTGAGTGCCACTTCTATGCCCTTCAGGTGGCAGCCACCTTTCGCTTCCTGTTTTAAGATGCAAAGCGAGTGGCGTAAGTTCAGTGCCGTCCGGCTATATAATCGAGCATCCAAGCGTCGGTCACGCTAAAAGGTAAACATCATAGCGAACTCGATAAATCGCCGCCGCTGGCTGTATCTGGCAGCGGCAGTGCTGGTTTTGATTTTAGGGTGGAGCGCGCGTGCCTATGCTGTGGCGCTGCCACCCTTTCTTGGCACCTACGCACCAGATACGTTGTGGGCGCTCCTGGTGCTGCTCCTGGTAGCCACCCTGAAGCCGCTCTGGACGCCGCAGCGCCAGGCTTTAGTCGCATTGACCTCCGCGTATGGGATCGAGTTTTCGCAGCTTTACCAGGCGCATTGGATCAACCGTGTTCGCAGCACACGCCTGGGTAGCCTGGTGCTGGGACACGGCTTCCTATGGAGTGATCTGTTGTGCTACATAATCGGCATTGGAGTGGGCACGCTGCTGAGTTTCTGGCTTAGTAAAAAGTTGAACAGTGATTCGACACTGCGCGTTGACTCCGCATAAAGGCCCATGAGTATCCCCGCGCCATCGCAAGTCGCATCCGGTATCTGGCAAATTCGCTTGGCTTGGACGCAGGTGTATGTGCTGTCTGATGGCACTCACTTCAGCCTGGTGGACACCGGCACCCGCTGGGATCGCCAGCGGCTCCTGAAAGCGTTGGCAGCACTGAACCTAAAAGTTAAAAACTGTCAGAGTATTTTGCTTACCCACGGCCATTGTGATCACGCGGGCAATGCTGCGTTTCTGGTGGAGCAAAGCGGTGCGACATGCTATGCCCACGTTGACGAAGCGCCCTTTTTAGAAACCCGGCGCACCTATGTGCGCCCTGGCTTGCGGACGTTCACGCCACAGGGCTTGATGTTCGCCGGTGGTGAAGTGGTGTTTCCGGTGCGCCGCCATCGCATAGGAGCCTTGTTGCGCGACGGTGACGGCGTAGAAACCCCGGCAGGGGCCTGGCGGGTTCATCACACACCGGGCCACACACCAGGGCATCTGTCGCTGTTTCGGGAAAGCGATGGCGTGTTACTTTCCGGGGACGCATTGCTTACCGTCGTGCCATTTTCGAGTCGTCAGGGATTATCGTTGCCTGTTGCGCTCTACAACTGGGACAGCAGCGTAGTGCCAGCATCGGCGCGTAAACTGGCTGCCTTAGCGCCATGTGTCTTGTTGCCAGGGCATGGGCGTCCCCTGACCGAGCAGACTGCGGAGCGCATCAGCACTTTTATTTCTACCCTGCATCCATGAGTAATGCATCCGACATCACGATCCTGCTGCACTGCCACCACCTGCCTGGCGTGCGGTTCGATGGGCGCACAGCGGTGCGCCTGGGCATCCAAAGGGGCCAAGAAGTCATTGATGATGTGCCAGCCGATACTTCGCAGGTGACGTTCACCCTTCCACTGTGCGTTGAGCAAAACGCCAAAACCGGCCAGCCGAACTTTATAGGGCCATTCGCTCATGGCACGCCGCAGGAGCGATTTCTTTATCTGTGTTGGGGTGAATGGAAGGACGGCGCCTGGGATGGGTTCAGACGCGCGAAGGTGCATCTAAAGCATCTGACCTGGGATCAGGTGGAAGCAGCTTTACGGCAGGGCAAGCCGATTGAGTTTTCGTTTGACATGACGGATGCCAAAGGTGGCCCTGCTTGCGGCTCACTAAACCTTCATCGCAATACCACGCCGCCGCGATCACGGTAGTTTGCCCTAACAGAAAGACACCTATAAACACACCTTATCAATCCGGTAAAATCGAAGGTGGCAAGCCGACTGCCGAAGTCATTCTGCTGCGAGTTAAGGAGTTTTCATGTCCGAACACAGCCCTGAACACAATGCTCACGCTACCGATGCTCCATCAACTGCTCAGCCATCACCGGCCCTGATCTTTGAAACGATTCAATCCTACCAACGCTCAGCGGCGATGAAGGCTGCAATTGAACTCGATGTGTTTACGCACATCGCCGCAGGACACACCACTGCGTCCACCATCGCCGGTGCGTGCCAGGCATCAGAGCGCGGCGTTCGCATTCTGTGCGATTACCTGGTGATTATCGGCTTTCTGACCAAGAAGGGCAAACAGTATGGTTTGACGCAGGATGCAGCCATCTTTCTGGATCGCCGCTCCCCGGCTTATATGGGCGTGGCCGTGGACTTTCTGCTGGCGCCCACCATGACTGACGCCTTCAAGGATGTGGCAGCAGTGGTTCGCAAAGGCGGCACGCTCCTACCGGAGCAAGGTGCGGTGTCACCCGATCACCCGATGTGGGTGGACTTCGCCAGGGCAATGGCGCCCCTGATGGCGATGCCTGCCCAACTCATTGCCCAGCAGGTGCAGGTGGCAAGTGATCGTCCTATCCGCGTGCTGGACATCGCGGCAGGGCATGGCCTGTTCGGGATCGCCTTTGCGCAGCACCATCCCAACGTCAAAGTCACGGCGCTGGACTGGCCTGGTGTTTTAGTGGTGGCGCAGGAAAACGCCCAAAAGATGGGGGTAGCTGATCGCCACCATGTGCTGCCCGGCAGCGCCTTCGATGTGGACTATGGCAGCGGCTACGACATAGTGCTGCTCACCAACTTCCTGCACCACTTCGATGTGCCGACGAATGAAACGCTGTTGCGGAAAGTTTTCGATGCTTTGAGTGACAGTGGGCGTGCGGTAACGTTGGAGTTTGTCCCCAATGAAGATCGGGTGACGCCACCGCTGACGGCGGCCTTTAGCATGACGATGCTGGGCATGACGCCCGGTGGTGACGCTTACACCTTTGCCGAACTCGATCAGATGTTCCGCAACGCGGGTTTTGCGCGTAGCGAAATGTTTGCGCTGCCAACGCCAGAACAAGTCATTGTTTCGTATAAAACCGGCTCCTGAAACGGCTCTTGAAGCGACGCTTGAAACGGACTCCTAAGGAGCAAAGTGCAACGATGGGTCTTTTGCAGGGTCAATGTCCTTATCCCCATCGCCGTGGCATCGTGCCGCACGCCAGAAAACTTAACATCCGATGCCGGGAGCGATGCGATTTACGGAGTTCCTTGCCATGAAATTCCCCACCACTTATCTTGCTGTTGCTGCTACGGTCGTCGCGTCTGCGGCTATCGCTCAACCACCCGCTCCAGCAAATACTAAAGAGTCCCACCACACCGGTGGGTGATAGTCCGCGCTGCATTGCCGTTGGTGACTTCAATGGCGACGGCAAACTGGACATCGTAACTGCTAATCAAAATACCAATAACGTGTCGGTGCTTTTAGCTGCTGCCAACGCCTACAGCAAAGCGATGGGTTCACCCATTGCGGTGGGCAGCGCCCCACGCTCCTTAGCGGTCGGGGACTTTAACGGCGATAAAAAGCCGGACATCGTGGTGGGGAACAGCGGCACTAACAACGTCACGGTGCTGCTGGGGGATGGCACCGGGGTTTTTGCCCCGGCTCCTGGCTCGCCGATCAAGGTGGGCACCCGGCCTTTATCCATTACAGTCGCCGATTTCGACGGCAATGGCCAAAGCGATCTGGCCGTGGTGAATAACACGGCAGCCAGCGTCTTGATCCTGCTGGGCAAGGGCACTGGTGGCTTCGCTCCGGCGCCTGGTGGCCCGCTCCAGGTGGGGAAAACCCCTCCTTCGTGGCGGCTGCTGACCTGGACGGCGACAACAAGCCTGATCTGGCTGTCGCCAATAGCGGCTCCAATACGGTGTCGGTGCTTATAAACACCGGCGATGGCACTTTTAGCGATGCGACCGACTTTGCCACGGGCGCCAGCCCGCGTGCTCTGGCTATCGGCGACTTTGACGGGGATAACAAACTCGATTTAGCGGTCGCCAACGCCACGGGGAACACAATATCGGTGCTGAATGGCAATGGGAAAGGCGGCTTCAGCGCCAAAGTGGATTTGGCGGTCGGCACTGGACCGCGTTCGGTCGCCGCCGGTGATTTCAATGGGGACGGCACCTTAGATTTGGCCGTCACCAGCGATGGGGACAACAACGTCATGATCCTGCCTGGCGTGAAAAAGGGTGGCTTTGCCGCTGCTGACCACGGGCCTTTTGCAGTCGGGTCGCATCCGGTCGGAGCCGCCCTTGCTGATGTCAATGGCGATGCCAAACAGGATTTAGTAGTCGTCAATAGCGGCTCGAATGATGTGTCGGTATTGGTCGGGGATGGCACTGGCGGCTTTAAGGCGCGCTAAGGATATTGCGGCACTGGCTGGCAAAGCGTAGCCAAACTGCCGATTGACTAACACTTACGCCAGGACAGACAAAGCTACAGACAAGGCAGCATTTTATGAACACGTCAAGAAAAACCGGACATCTGTGGACTGCGGCGTTGCTGGTAACAGCCACCCTGCTGTTCAGCCCGCGCCTGTGGGCTGAACCAGGCCCCTTCACCGAAAGTTTTCCTGTGGACAAGAGTGCCTTCGTGTCCAATGGAGCTAATCCGTTCTTTATCTTGCAGCCCGGTTATGAGCAGACCTATGACGGTGTGGAAGACGGCGAAGAAGTCCATCTAACCATCACCGTGACCAATCAGACCAAAAAAGTGGATGGCGTAACCACGCGGGTGGTGATCGAGCGGGAAAGTCAGGACGGGGAGTTGGTGGAAGTGTCCTACAACTACTTTGCACTTCATAAACCCACCAACAGCGTGTTCTATTTCGGCGAGCAGGTGGACATGTATGCCAAAGGCAAAGTCACCAATCACGGCGGCTCCTGGCTGGCCGGGGTGAAAGGTGCCAAACCTGGATTGATGATGCCGGGACTTCCCTTGTTGGGCGCACGTTACGCGCAGGAAGTCGCACCGGGCACCGCAATGGATCGCGCCGAAATCATTAGGCTGAGCGAAACCCTGAAAACGCCGATGGGCGAGTTCAAGAACTGCCTGAAAACCGAAGAAACCACGCCCCTGGAACCGGGCAGCAAAGAATACAAAGTCTATGCTCCCGGCATTGGCTTAATTCAAGATGGCGCCTTGAAGTTGGTTAAGGTCACACGCCAGGGAGCCGGTAGCAAAAGGGCAGTGCGCTGATATGGGAGTCGGCCAGTGGAGCGCCTTCACAGGCTTTTACTTGACAGTTTTTAATTTGACCAAGTTTGCCTTTATCACCTGTATAGCCCTGGCGTGCCTGACGGCATGTGCCAGAACCGGCTTTGGACAGGCGTCTGGACAAGCGACGCCCAGCGCACATGCGCCCAACACAGATGCGCCCTTGCGCTTGATCCAAACCATTCCCCTGCCCAGTGTGAAGGGACGCATTGACCATCTGGCACTCGATGCCGACCATCAGCAATTAGCGGTCGCAGCACTGGGGAATGATACGGTCGAAGTCGTGGATTTACGTGCAGGCGAACGCAGCCAGCAGATCACGGGCCTGCATGAGCCGCAGGGGGTGGTGCTGGCGGCGGGGCGCTTTTATGTGACGAATGGTCAAACAGGAGTCTGCACCGCCTTCGATAGCCAATCCTGGCATGCGCTCCAGAACCAGGACATCGGGGATGATGCGGACAACATCCGTTATGATCCGGCCACGCACCACCTTTTCATCGGTTATGGCAACGGCGCCCTGGCACTTGTGGATGCGCCGACTCTAAAAAGAGTCGGCGACATCAAGTTGGACGGCCATCCTGAGTCGTTCCAGTTGGAGCAATCAGGGTCGCGCCTGTATGTGAACGTGCCGGATGCCGGTCATGTCGCTGTCGTAGATCGCCAGCGCAAAAAGGTGATCGCCACCTGGCCAACCGGAACGGCGCGGGCTAATTTTCCGATGGCTTTAGATGAAGCGCATCAGCGCCTGTTTGTCGGCTGTCGCCGTCCCGCCTGTCTGCTGGTGTTCGACACCAGGACCGGAGCGATGGCATCCATCGTGCCTATCGCTGGCGATGCCGATGATGTGTTCTATGATGCAGTCAAAGAGCGCCTTTACATCGCCTGCGGCGCAGGCTCGATCAGTGTGGTGCAGGTCCAGGTTGGCAAGTCATATCGCCACCTGGTGGATATTCCCACGGCGGAAGGAGCGCGCACCGCCTGGTTTGAACCAACGTCAAGGCGCCTTTACTTAGCCGTGCCCAAACGGGGATTGCAGGGCGCCGAAGTTCGTGTTTACGCAGCCGCACCCTGAAGCCCTATGAACAGCATGGCGGGACGCGACGTTCAGGGCACCAGCAGATGGCTTTCCGAATCGCCCAGCAGCGATTGAATATATGTAAGCTGCCCGTGATGGTTAATCAGTTCGACAACCGGCAGGCCCGCGATCAAGCCTTTAGGCAACTCCCCAACGGGCGTGGAAACCATCTGTCCCAGTTCGTCCGTTTTGAGCGCGTTTACAGCGTTTTGATGGGCCTGCACGACATGCGTAATCAGGGCTTTGGCGCTGGCGCGGTCACTGGCGACTTCCAGTTCATGCTGGTGGCTCCCGGTGATGAAATGCGTGAACATGTGGACTGTCCCGGCAGCGTGGTTGATGATTTCCACGACCGATTTCGCTTCCGGCGATGGTTTCCAGTTCAGCTTATCTTCGGGAATAAAATCCAAGTTGTGGTTGATGTTGCGGTGCGCCCAGTCAATCTGTCCGACGATGAGTTCCAACGGTGTTTGTGGTAATTGCATGGTTTCCCTTGTTGCTATTTGATGTCGCTATCAGAGTGGCAAGGTTGGGGCCGATAAGAAAAACCGTAAAGACCTGAGCCTGCGGGGAAGTGCGGGGATTTCTTTAGCTCCTGGGCTTTACAGTTTTTTGATTATTGAAAACCTGTAAATCACTTGGGGTTAAATTTGATTCCGCAAATCCCCGCATCCCCGCACCGGGCGCTGTTATGCCGGTAGAAAACGTCACCGCTCTGACGCAGCCATTGTGTAGTAATCGTGGCCGCAATACATACGGCGAGCATCTGCACTTAATATGCATTCGGCATGTCTAAGAATCAATTGCACAAGGGTTGATAGAAAATATGCAAAAAGTAATCGCCGTTTCCATCCTGTCAATCATGATGGTAGGAGCCGGTTCCGTCCTGGCTCAGCAGAATCCTACGCCAACCACGGGAACAAATACTAATCCGGTGGCAGCGACCAACAAGCTGGCTGTCGGTATGCCGCGTCCTGATCTGGCCGGTTGGATGGCATCGCATGAGCGGTTTGTCAGACGTGCCAAACAGGGCAATGTTGATCTGGTATTCTTCGGCGATTCGATTACCCATTGGTGGTCACACGAAGATTTCATCAACCGCTATGGTCGCACTGCGGCGAACTTCGGGATTGGCGGGGATCAGATTCAGCATGTCTTGTGGCGCGTCCAAAATGGTGAACTCGATGGCATCGCGCCCAAAGTCGCTGTCATAGCCATTGGCACCAACAACGTCGCATTCAACTCGCCTGACGACATCAGCGATGCCATCGCTAAGCTGGTTTCAACTATTCAGGAAAAAAGTCCGACCACAAAGGTCTTAGTGCAGGGCATCTTTCCACGCGGTTGGGATGGAAAATGGCAAGCCGACGCCATCGCACAGGTCAACAGCCGACTGGCAAAGCTGGACAATGGTAACACCGTGCGCTTCATAGACATCGGTGCCAAATTGCGCCAACCGGACGGCACGCTATCCCACGACGTTTATTCGGACGGCACCCATCTTCTGCCCGATGGCTACACAATATGGGCTGATGCGATTCAACCGACATTGCAGGAGTTGCTGGGCAAGGATTGGCAGCCAGTTAGATCACTGCCCCAGGCCCAAACGCTGCCAGCCGTGCCCGGTAGTGCGGCCCCTGGTGCCGCCCCAAACCGTTTCGTCGGCGGTGCTATGAAGAACTTGAATCAAGTTCCTTCGTGGGGGAACGCCAAAGTCGAACTTGTGCCCGATGGTGAGCGCGGTAAAATTTTGAAAGTGCAATTCGGCCACATCAACAAATCCGACTGGTATGGTGGGTTTGGACTCGGCTTGCAAGCGCCCACTGCCGGGGATGCCAGCGATGTTGTAGGTTTTGGTTTTCCTGTGAAGGGCGATGGTTCTTATCCGAATTCGAGCTACCTGACGCTGACGACCGACAAGGGCGTCGGCTACATCACCGGCAATATCAGCGCAATTTTTGAAGATGAAGCCTGGCATGATGTTGTGCTCAAAGCCAGCGACTTCAAACTTGATCCTGACTGGGTTAAGAATGTGTTTTGGAACTGCGTTATCGGAGCATCAGAGGATGCAGGACGCGATTGAATGGCCTCAGAACGGCGTTTTGGGCATGGCGATGAATCCACTGGCTTAACTGCCGTTATTGGCGCGAAAGGTCTGTTCTTAAGTCGCTGTGGCTCCATAGGGCGCTTTTCCATTGAGTTCCAAAACACATTCTAAGAAGAATGTGGAAGCAGCAAAAACACAATCGCCTACGCTCGATTTTCGTGATGTGCGTCGTCTGTCCTACACGGTGGTCGCGCCGCTCATGAGCCAAAAAACAGTGGCGTTGTTTGGTGATCCGTTTTTCGAGCTAAAGAAAACGGAATAACGCGCTATGACAATAGCACGACGCGCCCGACTTCCGTAAAGCGCAGTAACCCTATGAAGCGACTCCTGTTTGTATTGACGATGCTGGTTGCGTGCATAGGCTTGGTAACAACCACCCATGCCAATCCGCCCGCTGCGTCGGTTTACGAATTCAAGCTGCAAAAACCTGAAGATTCCATTGTCGTCAGAACCGACGACAAACTAACTCTGTTTGTCGTGACCACTGCATCCGGCATTGGTGATGCGACCGTTGCGCTCACACCAGGCCAGTGGCCGAAGAATATCACCTTGCGCTTCCAATATCCGAAGGGCCGCGAGTTCACCGTGCTGGAAGGTTTTAGCATCACCACGCCCCGATTGCGGGTTCAGGATGCGGCACGGCCTGGACAGACGAAGATGCCGTTCCAGTTGCTGGATGGGGAAGGGAAATCCGACGCCGGTGACGCGCCTGCGGGTGGGTTAAACGTGGGGGTTGAACGGCGGCAAGGCGGCTTAGGAGTCGGTTTGCCATCTTACTTCTTTGCTGGATCAAAGGAAGTGAAGTTCAGTTGGATTGACTTCTATCGCTAAGGTGTGGGGACGATTCGCGCAAAAGAACAGAAACGACCGGCTCCGATTGGGCCGGTCGTTTCTTTCATAATGGCAATGCCGCTGACTTCGCGGCACCGCTCAATAGGTGCTACGCCAGGAATCCAATTTGCTGCCATCCGCTTCCATTCCACTGGATAGGAGTATCATCATGCCACGGGGCGATAAATCCGCTTACACCGACAAACAAAAGCGTCAGGCTGAACACATCGAAGAAAGCTATGAAGATCGCGGCGTGCCCAAAGACGAAGCCGAAGCCCGTGCCTGGGCCACAGTCAACAAGACATCGGGTGGCGGGAAGAAAAGCGGCTCAGGACGCGGTAAGACAGAAAACAAAGAGCCTGCCAAAGCGGGTGGCAAAAAGGGCGGCGCAGCTTCCGCCGCACGTTCGGCGGCAGACCGCTCTGCGTCGGCGAAGAAGGCCGCAGCCACACGAAAGCGCAATGCGGAAGCTAAAAAGTGAATTTAGGCCCATTTTGGCACCTGGCACGAAGCACAACGACCAGCCCCACAGGAGTCGGTCGTTGTCTTTGAATAGGCTGATTACTCGCTTACTTCGCGGCGCCGGTTTTGAACAATTTAGTGCCACACCAGGAATTGCGTCCCTGGCGCGCAGTGTTCAACGCAAGCGTTTCTTCAAATTGTCCATTGGACTAAATTGACGTTGCTGCTCGGCTAAGTCCGCCTGGGTCAGCGCCACATAGTTGTTAGTCATACGGAGCGACGTGTGCCCCAACATTTCCTTCAGGCTAAACAGGTTGCCGCCTTGCCGCAGGAAATTGATGGCAAAAGTGTGACGGCAGGTGTGTGGTGAACAGCGACTGCGTTGAATGCCAGCCGCATCCCCCAGGCGGCGCATCAGAAAGCGCAGACCATCACGGGTCAACGGCTCACCCGCATCAATGCTGCGCTCCGAAATGAACAGCGGTTCATCGTCCGAATCAAAGGGCTGAACCTGCCGGTAAAGCGACAGCGCCCGCATTGTTTTGCGGCCAAAGTAAACCATGCGCTTTTTGTTGCCTTTGCCTTGCACCTGACAGCAGCACTCGCGTAGATTGACATCTTTCCAGCGCATCCCACAGAGTTCCGATGCGCGCAGTCCTGTGTCAAAGAGCAGGAACAGAATTGCGGTATCACGTTTGGGCTGCGAAGTCTGTTGCGCGGCTTGCAGGAGTGCCTTGATCTGTGCATCCGTGAAGGGCTGCACCTGGTCATTATCGAGTGCAGGGGGCCGTATCCGGCGCATCGGGGAGTCGGCCAATAGTTCTTCGGCCACCATCCAGCTAAAGAAGGTTTTGAGTTCCCTGTAGTAGCGGTGAACGGTGCGGGGACGCACTGGCTTGACCATCTTCGGGTTTCCCCAGCGGCCTTCAGGCTCTTTATGACCGTTTTCTACGTAAATCAGGAACTGGCGTAGTTCGACTGGTCCACAGCCCTGGAACCCGCGCAGGCGACAGAACCACAGCAGTTTGCCGAGCACATCCTGACGGAACTCAATAGTGCGTGGCGAATGCAGACGATACTGGCAATCATAGAGCCAGCTTTTCCAATTCGCTTCTAACTCAGGCAGGGAAATAGCTGGATGCTGGCCGCGCAAAAGCGTCGCATCGGTGAGTTCAGCACAGTGGGCACGGGGAGTGGTTGGGAGCGGCGAATCGCAGGGGAAAACAGCGATTTTTGCCGTTGCCAGATGTGTGAAAGCAGGCGATCTTTTTAGCATTTTTATCCTTCAAAATCGGAATCTTGAAGGGCAACCAGATCGCCTGAAATCGAAAAAAGCCTTATGGAGCAACGAGTTTTAGCTCGTTACAAAACGGCGGACGGTCCCGACCGGATTCGAACCGGCGGTCTCCTGCGTGACAGGAAGTGTGGCAACCTTTCTCCAAAATCCCTTATTCTATAAGCCTTGAGCGCCTTTTTCCGCCCCTCGTTTCATAAAAGCAGGAGAATAAACCTCCGCTTTGGTTGCTCAATTCCACGACGCTTCCTAATTTCAACGAAGCGCCGATTCGCCACCGAAATTCCATCGAAACCCTTACCACCTGAAAAAGAAGAACGGGTTGCCGTTGACTTGGTAAATCGTATAAATCGCAAGAAGGTGGGGGACTCCGATTTCCATAAAAACGCGAAAGGCGTAAAGTAGCCCGATCACGTTGCCAAGCTTGTCGTAACTTTGAATGACCGCGCGCCCCTTGCCGCCGTCATTCTCTTCCTCTAGCCTTCTGGATAAGTGAGTAACGAGAGAACGCGCGATAAACAAATACCAGAGGTAGAAGACGCCAACGATTATGATGTCCTTGGCGTAAAATTGAGCGTCGTTGGATAATTCCAAGGACTGAAAGGTCTTCGGAATCATCCCCAGCTTTTCGATGGCCAGCGCGACCAGACACGTAAGCATCAGTTTGTCACGAGCACTTGCCGCTTTATCCGACAGCGGCTCTTCGAGAAGAAAGCGCAAAAAGTTCAGCCGCTTGGCTTTCATGTCCGCCAAAGCCTTTGGTCGCACTTCTTTAGCCTGCTCCTCGAACTCTTTGGTTTTCGCATCCATGGCCGACAGGTTTTTCTCGATTTTCTCGTCAAACCGCTGCCGAAACCTTTCCGACCAAGCCTTGAAATTTTCTTCGAGATTTAACGGCATGATTTCACTCCGAGCCAGAATGCAGTAATTCCTGAATTTTATGTTGCAAGACCAGCAACTGGGAGCGCGGCACGGCGCCACCGGCTTCGACGTTCTGCTCGATGGTTTTGAGATTTTGCGCGGCGCTTTCAGCGGCAAGCCGGGCGCTTTGCGTGGCTTCCTGCCGCGTCGTGCGCGTGAGATGTCTGCCGCGCGACATCGGCGCGCTGCCCTCGTCTGCCGCGCGGATCTGGCGTTGCTGCGTCTCGGCGTCAGGCGCGCGACTGGTTTCATCCTCAAGTTCCTGCCGCGCGCTCGCTTTTTGAATTTCGCCCTGAATCTCGCGCACACTGACCCCGTGCTTCGCATACTCCATCAATTCACTGCGCAGCGCTTTGTCGGTCACGGGGCGCAGCGCGAGCGCGTGGCTCATCAGACCGGGGTTGTCGGCGGCGAACTGCTGCACGTCCGGGGGGCACTTCAAAAGGTTCAAGCGGTTCTCGATGTAGCTCTTGTCGACGCTGTATTTCTTGGCCATCGCGCGCAGACTCAGGCCCTCTTCGCGCATTTCGTCCTCGAAGGCATGCGCCTGCTCGATGGGCAAATGCGCCCGGTTATGGATTGAGGTGCGCAGCGCCGCCGAGCGTGCCTGTTTGGACGTGAGATCGTCGAGGATGATCGGCAGCCAGTCGTAATCGTCCTTGGTGACGCGAAAGCGCCGTCCGCCGTCCCAGATCAGCAGTTTGGCATTGGTCTTTACGTTGCCCTCGGCATTAGTGGCGCCCGGCTCCCAGCGGCATTTGAACGGCTCCATGATGCCGCTTTTCAAAAGGCCGTGCTTATCTTCGCGCCAGGCGTCGATGTCTGCGCGAAGCTCCTGCAAGTCGGCTTCAACGATGATGGTGCGTGGCTGGGTGGGGTCGAGTTTGAGACGCGAGGGCGGCGCCAGCAGCACCCCGGCATCGGGAGAGAAGCGCAGGCCGCTTGGCAAGAGTTGAGTTTGGGACACATCAATGTGAATCATGGTCTATTCCGCCGGACCTGCAATGATGTCCTCCGGCTGGCATTTCAAGATAGCGCACAGGCGCGTTAGCGTCTCTGGCTTGACAGTTTTGAGATGCCCGCTTTCGATCCGGCCCAGGTGCAGACAGGCGATGGGGGCCTTGCGGCCTGCAAGCGCCGAGCGCGTCAGACCAAGCGCCTCGCGCCGGGCGCGCAGCTTGGCTCTATCGAGGGCAACGTGACCGGGAAGGATGCCTCGCGGCGCATGGTTATGAGGCGGAATGTCAAGACAGCGGCGACGATACGCAACTTTGCTCTTCGAACAGCCCATCTCCTGGGCCAAGACGCGGTCCGGGACGGTGCCCAGTTTGGCCTCCCGCTCCGCCGTCCAACCGGTCGAGGGCGCGCCAGCGGGGCAAAAGGCGGCAACGCCCAGCCGGTTACGCTGCGCCCGGACGATCTTGGGGCTCAATCCGAGGCGGCGGCCCAGTTCACCATCTGACATCTGGCCTAGCAAGGCAAGAGCTGCCTCTGTCCAGTCCACACTGCGCCCGGGGGCGTGCTTCACGAACGGCTCGATCCCCAGCCTATAGCGCCGGCGCTGGACACATTTGTCAGTGACGCCCAGCCGCTTGCCAATCGCGGAATCCGGAGCGGTGCCGATTAACGCGTCATCTTCAGGTTTCCAGGGATAAGGTCGGGCCATAAACATTTACCGTATCAGGCGAAGCTGGTCTCTTCGCCGGTATCGTCCGGAGTGGTGTCAAGATACATCTCCCAACCCGGCCAGTCCGAGGCGGTGGGAATCCTGATGAATTCCCGGCACCGGCCCAGCGCCTCTTGTTCCCACTGGATGAACGCCTCCAGGTCTTCCTGTGCCATCCGAGAAATGGCCCGGGCCATGCGGCGAAACTGGCAGGAATCGGGATAGAACTCGTCGCGGGTTGCCTCGTTCGGAGCGACTTTCATCGGGTCCTCCTCGGTCCCCTGGTCGAATCAAAAGCGGTAGTAACGCCGTCGGCATTTCTCGCAACGCAGCGGCTTGAGGCCAACGAGCATCAGCAGCTTATCTTTGGGCCTGCGCCGCTGGCTGACATACAGATGCTCGTCGCCGCAGTGCGGGCAACGGTGCGTGGTGCGCTTTCTCTGCGCAGACTCCTTCTCCGACGGTGGTGGAACGGTTGTCATGGCGCCTCCTCCGCAGCTTGGTGCTGGCGAAAAATCCAGATGCGATGCGAGTCGCTCGCGTGCGGCGGCTCGCAATTCGCGTCGGCGTCAGGCAAGCAGAAACAGCAGAGGGGATTCCCGCCCAAACGCTTGGCTTCTATTACATCCATCATCGAGATGTAGACCGGCCCGATGTCCGGCACATAGTAGTGGATTCCATGATCGTCCCGGTGCCGGATGGCACTCCGCACGATCTCGCTCCACGGCTTTGAACGCATACGCACTGCACTCCATAAAAACATTCCCCCCGTTTTTATAAAGGCCGTGAGGCCACTTTTTGCCTTACGATGATCCGGGACAAGTGTCCCTACGCCTCGTTTTGGGCGCTTATCCAAGCTGTTTGGACCTTTGCTTGGAACCTGTTCCCAATCTGCGAGCAATATGGATCTCTGAATTCTGGTTCGTGGTGGACTACGACGACACCCTCTACGTCAATACTTACAAGTCCTACATTACTGCGTTGAAAACGCTCCAAGTTGGCTATGGCCGGACGTGCTCGAGTAGCATCGATTACTACATAGACTTGATTGGCAAATGTCCTATACCGATATGCTTGCATCAAGGCCCTTTGCCAGTTCGACAGCTTCATTTCAAAGGCAAAGGCATCCAAACCCTGCCAATCATCGTCACTTTCAGTTACATGAGCGATAACAATATCTGGAATGCCAAAGAGGCCCTTTAGCTCGTCAAACCGAAAGACTTGCTTTGAGGGAGGATTCATCAGTTCTTGGAAAAATTCGCTGGATACCGCAACCTCAAAAAGTTCTCTTTCTGTTTTGAAAGCCATTAGCTTCTCCATCCCATAGAGTTCGCAAATAGATTGGCTGCTGTTAGCCAAGCAGTGAGATGCGCCCCGCTACTGTCGTTGTCGAGTACCACGCCACAGGCCTTTAGCTTTTCGAACTCGTCCATCGCTCGGTGTATCATCGCGACCAACAGAACATACCTGTCTCGACCTTCTGCCCCAGACAAGTCCCGTAGCTGGCGTGAGAGTTCAATAAACTGGTGCTTGTAGAGTTCTGGTTTTGTAAAGTGCCAGTTCGGCGTTCTATCGAATGCCAATGTGCGGTAGGGATTGTCGCCAAAGAATTCGTCTTCAACTTTAAGTTCCTTCTTAATCGACTGAAGATAGCCTGAATCTACATTTTGCAATAGCGTAGGAACATAAAGTCGTGCGGACGGAGATCCGCCGCCCTTCTTCTTATCGTCTTTTTCCTCGATGAAGTTGTTAACATTGAATATTCTAGTATTCTCGTAAGTACCCATAGTAACAATCCATGGCTCTGCCAAAGAGAGAAGCAACGATTCAGTGTTCAGATAGCCGAGGATTACCTGCATTCCATTGCTGCTCAAGGCATAGATGAATTGAAGAAGAGCTGACAGGAAGTCGGCATTCGCAATTTGCTTGCCCCTGCGTTGAACCTCGGTAATAAGGTAGACACCGCTGATCTCTTGAATCCCGGTAATCCAGTTCAATAGTTCTGCTGAATATTCCTTATCTTGAATCATGCTGTCACTAAAAATAACCTGTAGTACCTTGGATACATTGGGATTCTTTCTGTTGATAGCCTGAATGAACGGCTCGACAAATAACTCAGTCTGCATCTCGATAAAATTGGTTGGCGTGCCGCGCATGTAGCGGGTTGGGATCACTATGCGTGCAAATTGCAGCGCAGCCTGAAAATTGACGCACAACTCGGCGCTGGTCGGAGCGAAATCTTCGTAATCGCTTGTAATGAACCCGTCGGCGACTTGCTTAGGGAAGAAATCGTAGGTAGCTAACCCCCTTTTTGCTTCATCAGGTAGAAAAAACTGTGGGTCAAAGATAGCCGATTCGCGCGTTTTCCCCGGCAGTTTGACCATCTTGCCCCTGTCCATAGACATAGGAGAAAGAATTACCCCGTCACCTGTAGAATCCTCCTCGATGCTCTCAAAGTTCCAAGTCGGGTTATGGCCCAATTGGTGATAAATTTGGAATTTCATGCGAGATACTCCTGACAAGCCGTCAAGGCAGATTTGAAGTCTTGATGTGTTCGATAGCGCATAAATGGCTCGACGCCAAGCATCTTGGCCAAAGTAGCATGCGCTGCACCTGGAATCACCATCTCAAGGGCATTTTCTGCCCAACTACCCTGTACAATGTTCTCGTCGATTGATTGTTGATTCCCAACAACCAACGGGTCAAAGGGATTAGTTCCCTTTAAAAGGAGTTGGCCAAGTACGATTCCAATGCTAAATTGGTCCGAGCGGAAATCGATCCTGTCTTTGCGGTTTCGCAACTGCTCTGGCGATGCATAGTATGGGGAACAGGGACCTCGCATTTGTTTAGTGAGCGTCAGAGACTCTGCATCTAACAGGCGAGCAATGCCTAAATCAATAATTCTAGGCGATTTATCTGCAACAATTAAAATGTTGTCCGGCTTTATATCCCTATGAACAACTTTTTTGTCCCAAAGTAAGGACAGTCCATCCACGAGCTGAATCATTAATGTGAAAGCAGCCTTAGGATCAACAAACTCATTCATGCAAGCTGACAAGGTCTGTGATTCTATGAATTCTTCAACGATAACAAATTGCCCATCCGGAGATTCCTTGAAATCATAATGCTTGGGATAATAGGCTGAGTCAATGTCCTTCAGGAGCTGGACTTCTCGTCGAATCCGCTCAAGACTGCGCGGAGACGAGCATTGCCCTACCTTAACCACCACAAGGCCATATTGAGGGTGCGAAGCCACATAGGCGGCTTTTTGGCCTCCTGGTTTTAGAGGCCGGACAACCTGAAATCCGGCAAGGAAATCGCTGTGACTATTCATTGTATTTGATCACTTTCAATCCAACTCCCGCGACAGCGTCCAACCGCTCCGGTCCTGGAAGACCTCCCAGACTGCCTGCTGCCGATTCGCCGCATCCTGCACGCTCAGCCGGTAGTAGCGCCGCCGGTGCCCCACCAAGCCGGGTGTACGCCACCACTCGCCGCGCCACCGCCATTTATCCAGCACTGCCACCGCCCGATACCGGCGTCCGCGCCACAGGAGGCCAGCGACCGTGCCATCCGGCCTGAGTTCCGCCTGCAACGGCTCCATGCGCAGCTTCATCCGGTTCGATTACATGCCGTCTGGCTTTGGTAAAAAGTGCCCTGTCAAGTTTTACCGTTCACTCTCAGGTAAATCGGACGGGCCACCAGATAAGCCGGAAAGGTCAGAAGCCACAGCAGGCCCGTCGCGGTAGCCCAAGCGGCAGGACTCATATCGTAAATGCCTTTGATCTGCCCCTTGCGGACGCCGATCTTGCTGGCGTCGAAGTACACCCAAAAGGCGGATAGCAGGACCGACCAAAAAATCAGATTGGGCAACACGTAGGTGATGACGATTACAAGAACCATACACGCCAGCATCACCCCCAGGACAGGCAAGCACCCCGGCCCCTTGATCCGGCTCGGAGGCGCGGGCGTAGTGGCTTCGAAATAGGGCCCACTGACTACAAGGGGAGCGCCGGGAGGTGGAATTGGTGGTGCAGATGCCTGCTGCGCCCACGGCAGCGGTTGGCCGCAGCGCACACAAGACTGCGATGTCGAAGGGTTCTCCATGCCGCAGGCACTGCATTGTCCACCGCTGACAGCCATGATCGCAACTCCTAAAGTTTCGTTTGGCGGGCCAAACGGGCCTGCAAACTGCGCCTGTGACCGCAATCACGGCAGCCGTAGTCCAGCAGGTGCCCCTTCATCCACTCCCATCCTTCGCGGTTAGCCGGCAGCCGCCGCGGCTTATCGGATGCCATTAACCTCAATCAAACACCTTCTCCAGCACGCCACGGCAAACCGCCACCACCGTAGCCTGCTCCACGTTCGGCCCAAAGTCCAAACCGCGAAAATCGGGATTGTTGGCGCGCAGGCGCCGCCCGTCGTAGGCCTTGAGCGTCTGAACGGTGCGTCCATCCTTGAAGCGCACCCGCGCCAAAACGATGGTGCCCTTCTTGATGGTGCGCTTGAATTCTTCAATCGGCGTCATCAGCAGCAAATCGCCGGATTGAATGCTGAACGGCGATCCGTCATTGCTCATGCTCCATCCGACCGCCCTGGCGATGAAGGAGTGCTCGGTTACCTTTTCCGCCAGCTTGCCGGTCAACTCCATGAGGCCGCCACTTTCCAACGGTTCGACGATGTTATCGAGATCGTCACCGGTGCCGCAGCTCACGGTCATCGTCACCGGCACCGTTCGCGTCACCTGCATTAAAGCAGGAACGGCGGGCCAAACCTCTTTGCCCTCGGCTCGCAGTTGTTCGAGGAGTGTCGGCGCCTTCTGGGTGAAGACTTCCTCCGCCAGCCGCCGGAAGCGCTCCATGTCGTCAGCGGTGGTTGGCGGCGCGGTGCCTTGGGATTGATTCTTCGACTGGCTCTGGCTCTGTGCCCCGGCGGACGCTTCCTCTTCTTTGAGGTAGAGCGCCACAGCGATTTGAACCAACTCGTTAAGATCGAGTTTGGTTTTTGCCTTGCGCGCCTTTAAGGAATCCCACAGTGAATCAGGAACGCTCACTGGGTTCCGACTCAACTCTTCGTCAGTTTTTACGAGCAAACGGTGTGTCGTAATAGGCTCCAAACGAAGGTAACTTCTGATCGCGGCACGAATTTGACCCGCCACCGGGATCTCCAACGTGTCGCGGCGAGCTTCTAATGCCGAAATCTGCGAGATCGGCAAGCTGATTTCACGCATCTTTGACTGCTCGGCTGCGCCGCTTTTTTTCGGAACCATGGCAAAATCCAACATCGCTGTGCCCCCTCCGGCTTCATGTCGAAACACAAATAACTATGGACAAGCAAGACATATTAAAAAGGGTGGTGGATACTCTTGGCAAGCCCCATTGACTTGTTTATAATAACAAATATACTTGTCTTATTAAACGAGTCGTCTTGGTGTTTACGCAAAGACAGGAGGGATGATGAAAGACAAATCCACGATGAACATCACCGAAGCGGCCGAGTTTCTCGGCCTTCATCGCCACACGGTGCGCGCTTTGGCCGAACGCGGTGATTTACCCGGTCAGAAATTGGGCCGCCAATGGCGTTTCTTGCGCTCGGCGCTTGAATCGTACTTGAGCCAGCCGACCACTAAAACTAACGCGTAAAAAGGACTCAGAATGAACCCCAAAGCAGTGCATCCGATCGCCGAAGCCTGGGCTGATTTAGATGTGCGCCGGTTTCGCGCGAGGTGGGACAACATCCTTGTCTTCACGGCGCCCCTCTGGCTGCCAATGGCCGTCGTCGCTAAGTTGTTGCTGCGTCGCCCGGCGCTCCCGGCGCCCTCTTTGCCGCCACATCCAGCGCCCGTTGTTTACCGCTCTATCTAACGGCACCGTCTTGGTCCGGCGGATTGACCAACAAAAATGCCCCGCCTGCTACGAACAGGACGGGGCACCGGAGAGACCAATCTCCGAGAGGCATTTTACAAGGAGAGACCATGACTGCCAAAACCAAACCGCAGAAAGCGACGCACATCGGGCGCTTCCACGGACCGCGCCCGCAGGGCAATGCGCGGCGCACCCGCATCGAGAAGCCCGTTTATCTGGCCGATTCGCTAACCTTCGACCCAGTGCGCGATGCGACCATTCACCTGACCACCGAATCGTGGACGGGTCACACTGCACCCAACGGCGAAACGCTGGTCTATGACATTCGCATCAATCGCACGACCGGCGCAATCACCTGCACCTGCGAGGGCTTTCAAAACACGCTGACCCGCCGTGCCCGAGAAGCGAACCAGACGCCGGCCCTCGATACGCCGCACCTGCACTGCTGCCACGCTTCAAAGGCAATTGCCTGCTGCGAGGAGTGGAGCTATCTGGCGCCGCCGACACCCGCTGTTATTCACCTCGGCAATGTGACTGACTCCGCGCTCGACGCCGAGGACGATTTTAAGGATTGGGAAACTGCGATTGAGGCTGAGATCGCGCGGCGTGCTGCGGTGCCCTGCTGCCCTGATTGTGGGGATGAACTCACGACGCTTGGCGGCGCACTCTACTGTTTGATCTGTGGCACCTTCCCGAAAGGCGTCTGACGAGAGTAACCAAATGGCCCAAGAGAACCTGAACAGATTGAAAGCCGCGACACCCGCACAAAGGGCACGCGAGGCAGCCGGGCTGACATTGGAGCAAGTGGCGCGGCGGGTATCGCCGCGTCCTTCTCCGCCATATCGCTACGTTCGCAATGCGGCGCGGCGCTTGGCACGCATCGAACGGCATGGGGGTTACGCGGTTGGGGCTGGAGACGTGCTGCTCGGTAAGCTGGCTCGGCTCTACGGATGTTCTTACGAGGTGCTGGCCTTCGGGCCGCATTATCACAATACGCTGGAAAGCAATGTGACGGGCAGGGGCGGTTGAAGGCGCCCTACACCCCGTCAGGGGTTCGGCGGCAGGTGGAATTACGGTCTGCCGAGACTGCCACCCGCCGCCAATTTCATGTTTCAGGAGAAAGGTCATGAGTGACAACAATGGAACTGCGCTGGCGACACTGCCCAGCGAAACGCAAAGCATCGCACGCCCGGAGGCGCGCGATGCTTTCATGCCCATCATGGGCAAGGACGACGTGCTCAAGCGCAAGCTGGCGCTGATGGAATTTCGCCGTGAGGTGCTGATCGAAGGCACCGACTTCGGCAGCATCCCCGGCACTGGCGACAAGCCGACCCTGCTTAAGCCGGGCGCAGAGAAGCTCTGCACGCTGTTTGGCCTCACGCCCCGCCCGGTCGTCGTCGAGAAGATCGAAGATTGGACGGGCAAAAACCACGACGGCGAACCCTTCTTCTATTACTGGTATCGCTACCAACTCTGGCGCGGCGACATCCTGATCGCCGAGGCGGACGGCTCGTGCAACAGCCGGGAGTCGAAGTATCGCTATCGCTGGGTTGGGGAATCCGAAGTGCCCGCGCACCTCGACAGGTCCCGTCTGAAAACGCGCGGCGGGCGCATCTCCGAGTTTGATTTTTCAGTTGAGAAATCTGAGACCAGCGGCAAATACGGCAAGCCCGCCGACTACTGGCAGCGCTTCCACGATGCCATCGCCAATGGAACCGCGCAGAGGATCAAGAAGAAGACCGCAGCGGGCAAGGAATTCAACGCCTGGGAGATGGATGCGACCATTTACCGGGTGCCCAACGAAGACATCGCCGACGTGGTGAACACGCTGCAAAAAATGGCGCAGAAACGCGCCCTGGTCGCCGTCACGCTGATCGGAGTTAACGCTTCTGAATTCTTCACGCAGGACGTGGAGGACTTCGCGCACAGTGATGGCCCCATCACTGACGGCCCCGTCGTTGATGCGTTGCCGACAGAGCCTGAACCGCAGGCATCTCCTGGCCGCGATTCCCAGCCTGATCTCCCTCCCATCGCCGATGCCGAAACGCTGAAGCGCTGCGAGAACCTTCGTAAGCGCGCGGTCGAACTGGGCCTCAAAACCAAGAGCGGTGGTATTCCCGAGCCGCTGGAAACCGGCGCCCCGCTGGATCTGGCCGAGCGCCTGATTAAGACCTACGCGGGCTTCGTCAACAAGCATACCAAGGCGCCGCCGGTTACGACGGAGGCAACGCCCGAGACTACCGAAGCGACGGATCAGCCCGTCGAAGGTGAGATCATCGAGCCGCCGCTGGCCGGGGTTCTGGGCGCGGTAGCCCAGACGCCCGAATATGCACATTTTGTAGCTGCCTGCGCCGCGAAAGGACTGCGCTGGGAAAGCGACACGGACTTGCAGGCCTTTGAGCAGGCGATGGGCGAATTCGCCGGCACGATCTACATCGCGCTCGAAGCCACGGCTTCCGACTGGGAGGAAAACGCCGGATTGGTCGAAGAGGGGACGCTCAAATGGTGAAAGAAACCCTTCAATCGCTCTGGCTGCTTGGTTGGTTACTGGCCGCCTGCGGTTGGATCAACGCACTCATCTCCCTGAAGACTCAACAGGATGCCGAGGACCTGCGTGAGGAGGCCCAGCAGAAGGCGAAAGAGACGGAGACCGCACATCAGGAGAGCCAGCGCGAATGCGCGGCCCTACGCGAAAAAGCCGTGCAGTGGGAGCGCATTGAGGAGCGCGGGCGCTGTGTGCAGGCGATCTACGAACAGCATCACAAGAATCGCCCGCACTGCCCGGTGCAGGTCCTCCAGACCATTCATTGCAATCGGGTTGCGGCGTGGCCGGTTCATCTGAACTGAGAGGAGCGTGTTCATGAGCACCAAAGCGGAGTTTCTTGGTTCGCTGCCGCCGGATATGGAGGCCGGACAAGCCGCCAAACGATGGAAGCGCCAACAGGCCGGGCAGCAAGCGAAGCAGGGCGCGCAGTGGCGGGATTTCGACGCGCTGTTGACGAGCCGCGCTTTTCAGGAATATCTGTCCGAGCACGATCTGGAATTGCGACGGCGCTGGGGCGGCAGTCCCTCCGATCTGGGAGCCGAACAATCGGCGCTGGGCGCCACGCTCTATCCTGTCTTGGTGCTCTCGGACTGCGCCACCCCCGAAGCACTACAAACCTTTCTGGAAACCAAGCGCCGTGCAGTGGAGGCCGTGGTGCGGCGGCTACGGCCCTGGCATCTCCATAGCCAGGTCAACCATGTGCCGATTCTGATGGCCATCGCGGCACTCTATCAGCGCAATCGCGGCGACGGTAGTTCGGTGGACATCGTGACGGTCGCCAGTGAACTGCGCCGCATGGGAGCGCTTTGCGTCGCCGACAACGACTGGCCCTCCACCGATCCACGTGGCGATGGTCTGGGCATCCCGACCTCGTATCTGGTGGCGCTGGTGGAAGCGTGTCCCAGTGCCTGGAACGTGCACGCTTACATTGATGCCGTGATCGAAACGGCGCAACTTCGCATGCTGCTTCGCCTCAGCGAGCAGTTGCACGACCTGTCGGCGGCCAATCAAACGCCACCCAGCCAGATCGTGAATTTTCTCCGCAAGGCCGCCGATGCCATCGAGCAGGGCAAAGGCGCGCCAGACTTCGATGCACTGCTCGAAACCACCAAATAAGGAGCTACCATGCAGGAACTGTTTTTCTACTTGGCCTTGGCGGGGGCGCTGTATTGCGCCTATCAGGCCGGACGCGCTACCGAGCGCGAGCGGCACGAGCGCACGCCGCAAATCGAGCCGGATGAAGATAATTGGACGCGCCGCGACTATCTGCTCGCGCTGGCAGCCGCCCAGGAAGCCAGGGTGCCGCAATGAAGAGAGAGAACCCGGAAGCGGCGCACGCCCCGCTGCCGTGGCGCGTTTGCCCGACCGATCCGTTCTGGATCGAGGATGCCAACCAGAACGACGTAGCCGACACCAACTGCGCCAATGTCACCGCACCGGATGAGGCCAATGCTGCCTTCATCGTGCGCGCCTGCAACAGCTACAACACGCTGCTTGACGCCTGCGAGAGAACGTTGAATGCGCTTCTCAACGGTCAGGCGCGCGGCGACGAGTCGACGGTGATCCTGCTGCGCGCTGCGATCACCGCCGCAACGAGCAGCGCCGAGCCACTCACGCCGCTGACCCGCACCGAGGAATACGATGAGGCCAGCAATCGCGGATGAATTGAAGTCGTGCATGAGCAAGGACGGCCCACCAAAACAAGGAGCAACGAACGTGAGTGGAAAACAACTCGACCGACAGCAACAACGGAAGTACTTCGATTACAACAATGAGTGCAAAACGCGTGAAGTGCGCGCTAAGGCACGAAAAAACGCGGAACTCGGCCAAGCGATTCTCAAGCGCACTGCACGGGGCGTTTGGGAAATGGGAAAGCTCTTGACGGAAACCAGAGAACTTCTCGGACATGGCAGTTTTGGCCGTTGGATTGAGGCAGAATTTGGCCTATCGCGCGTGACGGCTTATGGCTTTATGGGCGTCTTTGCGCAATTCCCAGGTCTCCCGGATTTGTTAGATAATCTTACAAATCCAATAGCTCCAACTGTCTTTTTGGAGCTTGCTAAACCCTCCGTTTCTGGCGATGATCGTGAGGCTGCAATCAGCCTGATTCAGTCCGGTGACATCAGAACCGTGGCCGACGTTAAGGCTGCCATCACGCCGCCTAAATCGTCGGGATCAGCCCTTTCTCCCACATCGCAGGCCCCACACCAACAAAGCGAACAAGACGAACCGGGCGCTGCTGACGCCGACGAAACCGACGATGAACCCCCCACCTCTTCCACGCCTGACGAGTCGCACGACAACGCGCCTGATCTTACTGCCCCTACCGATATCCCTGCCCCGCCTGAGCAGCCGGAGCCATCCACGCCTACTGCTAACACACCTGCCCCTCCTGTTAAGACCGTCATCTACGACACCCTCAGCGATAAGAAAAGTGAGGACGATCTGACGCCTGACGAGTGGCTCGAAACCCTGCCGATCTGGCGGGTGCTCTCGAAGTTGGGCGGCAAAGGCATCATCGCGCGGCGCTCGCTGCTTGATTACCACGCGGTGCGTAAAGCACTCGGCACCTTCGCCCATCACGCGGGGCGCTGCGAGTCGGTCAAGCACCCGGATGGCACCATGTTTTCCAATGCCCTGAGCGCCATACATAAGCTGCCGCATCCGCGCGACTGGCAGATCTGCGCGCCGTGCAAAGGCGCGGGTTGCAACCGCTGCGGCTTCGCGGGCTACGACACCAGCGGCGCCGGCATCTCGCCCACGCGCATCGAAAACGGGGAGGTCGCTCTGTGAACGCCTCGGCTCATATTGATTACCCTGCGCCGGTGCCACCGGCGACGCCCCCGACAGATGGGCTATTCGGATATGCGGACGACACGGTTTTCGACTTGCCGGAAGGCGAGTCGGAACCCCGGTCCCAGGAAAACCCCTGCACTGCACCGAGTGCACATAACAGCCCAGGCGGGGGAACCACTGCGGAAGCCGAAAACGATCTGTCGGAGGTGCAGCCGGGCGCCAACGTGGTGGAGCTACGTGACTACCAGGAGTTGGCAGTCAAAGCGGTGCTTCACCAGTTCAACCAAAAGGTCACCTCGACGCTGGTGGTGAGCGCCACAGGCACCGGAAAAACCGTGTGCATGGCCGACCTGTCGCGGCGCTTCAACCTTTGGGGCCACGGCGTGCTGTGCATCGTGCACCGCGACGAGTTGATCGGGCAGATCACGCGCAGCATGAGCCGCGTCGGCATCCACGCCCTGCGTGAGAAAGCGTCGTCCCGCGCCTTGCCCGGCTTCGGTTTTCTGTCGAAAACCGTGGTCGCTTCGGTACAGACCCTGCGCGGCGACCGGCTGGCGGCCTGGCCGCGCGACGCGTTCCGCCTCATCATCACTGACGAATGCCACCGCGCCGTCGCCGACAGCTACACCAACGTTTACGGTCATTTCCAGAATTATCGGCATGTGGGATTCACTGCCACCGCCGACCGGTTGGACGGCAAGAACTTGGGCAATGTCTACGAGACGCTCGCGTTTGAATACAACCTGCGCGACGCTATCCGCGACACCTGGCTGGTGCCCATTGAGGCGGTCACACTGCGCACCGATCCCGTGATTGATTTGCGCGATTTGCGAATCACCGCCGGCGACTTCAACCTCGGCGATCTCGACCGGAAAATTCAGGACAACATTGGCACGCTGGTCAACGCCGTAGCGGACACCAGCGCACTGGAAGATCGGCGCACCATCGCGTTCGCGCCCAGCGTGGGTGGCGCGCAGGCCTTGGCACTGGCCCTCAACGATGTGGGGATTAGCGCGGAGTGGGTTGCGGGCAGCAGCCCAGATCGGGCCGAGGTGTTCCGGCGCCATCAGGCCGGCGAATTTCAGGTGCTCTGTTCCTGCGAACTGGTGGTCGAGGGCTACGACGACGAACAGGTGTCGTGCATCCTGATGTGCCGCCCCACGCGAAGCCGGCGCATCCTGTCGCAGGCCGTGGGGCGAGGCACCCGCCGTTATCCACACTACCTGCCGCCCCAGCATCCCGACTCGCTCAAGAAGAACTGTCGCGTGGTGGACTTCGCCTTCGTCACTGAAAAGCATTCGCTGGTCTGCTCCGTCGATCTCTACGACAATAGCGACACCGCCGATGAAGTAGTGGAGCGTGCCAGAGACTTGATTCAGTCCGGCCAGGAGCGCGACCTGGACGCGGCGTTGGAGCAGGCGCAACTGGAATTCGACGAAGCCCGGCGCGTGCGCATCCAGCGGCGCGCGGTGAGAGTGCAGGCGACGCGCTTCGATGCCGTGACGGCGTGCGACCTTTTCAACATTCCCCAGCACAAGGAGGCGTATTCGTGGGGCGACGTGGAGCCGGCCACCGATAGGCAGATCGCGGCGCTGCAAAAGTGGGGCATCGGCGCCGACGCCAATATGAGCAAGGCCGTTGCCTCCAAGCTGCTCAAGAAAGTGCTGGCGCGCAAAGATCACGGCTGGTCGCTCCCTTACACCATCAAGGGTCTCATCGAGCGCGGTATTGACCCTGATACCGCAGTCAAAATGCGGGAGCGTGAAGGCCGCGCCTTCAACGACGCCCACCCCCTGGGGCCAACGGAAAAACAAGCCGGGCTTTTAAAACGGCGCGGCATCCCGGAATCTGAAATCGCCGGCATGACGCGCAAGCAGGCCAGCCAGCGCATTGATGCGCTGCTGGGCAAAACAGGAGGCGGGTGATGTGCCGGTTTTATGGCCATGGACTGGACCGTTACTATCGCCTCTGCTGCCGCAAAGGCCGGCGGCGCGGTGAACGCATTTTCTGGACCGAGGGCCGCGCCGACATTCGGCGGCGCACAGGCTCTTCCGCCTCCTGCGTGCCGCTGCGTCTGCTGCCGAGAGCCAAACAAAAGTCGCTATTCCCGCGAGCGAGGAAAGCCTCGTGAGCTAACCGACATGCGATGAGCGAATTCATTCCCAACAGCCACCAGACGCCGGACATTTACGTTGACCGGCTCATGCACCTGCTCACTGCGGAGGAGTGGAAGGTGCTGACTTACATGGTGCGCCGCATCTTCGGTTTTGGCAAACGGCAGGATCGTATCAGCCTCTCGCAACTCACGCGCGGCACCAAATCGAAAAAGGACGGTCGTATGCTCGACCACGGCACCGGACTGGGCGACGACGGGGTGCGAAAGGCGCTGTCGGGCCTGGTGGAATTTGGACTGGTACAAATCATAGAACCGGCCTGCCCGGCGCAGCAGTTGTCCCCGCTTTATGAATTGCAGCCCAGTCTGGGCGCGGTAGACATGGATGGTTTGGAAGCGCGGTGGCGCGAACACAAAGTGGCCTCTCGGCGCAAGACGGCCAAAGCGCGCATCGTATCCCGGTCTGTGGCACAGACCAGCCCCCTCCCCTGTGCCACAGACCAGCCCCCCTCTGTGCGACAGACACACAATATACAGGGGGAGATACAGCCCTTTAGCTTAGAAGAAGAGAAGGTACCAAGTAATAGTTCCTCTATTAAGGAGAACCCTTCTGATTTCATGCAGGAGGCGGAAGCGTTTTTCGAGCAGTTCGATCAGGAGTTCGGTGGTGACTGATAAAAGCAAAACCCGGCCCAGTGGCCGGGTTGATTAGGAAGACGCATTTTCTTGTTTTCTACGGCGGAGGATGGTTCGCCCCCGGGGACAAGTCGTTTTGGGATTGTCAGGGCACTGGCCGCAGGTGCAAGGAAATGCTTCAAGGGGCTTGGGTTTGCGATTGGGCCGTGGCTGCCGCGCATTTTCACGCGCCGCCGCCGTTTTCCTTTCGGACCTCCGGCTGCCGATGATGCTCATCGCTTCGCTGATTTTTTTCTGTTCATCACTCACAGCTTTTATTGTAGCCGCCCGTTCGCTAATTTTCAAATTTCCTGTCGCTTCGGGTTTACATTTAGCCAACAGTTCGCTAAAATTAAAGTATTAGTCGTACATAGGAGAAACAAGCGATGAAACGCACCCAACTTTTTCAAACCATCAACCGCACCGATTGCGAGATCATCCGCCGCAACGTGCGGGCCGGGCGGACTTCGCACAGCCAGGCGGGAGCCGGCACCGGACGGCGGATGTCAGCGGTGAAGACGGAAGCGGCTTCCGGCACCTGCCGCTGCCGCCAGTGCGGGGAAAAGATCGCGCCAGGCGAGTTAGCTCTGCACTTCGGTGCCGAGGTCACTTTGAAGGACGTAAACGGCTACTGGTTGAGCGAGTGCTGGTTGCACAGCGAATCCTGCACCGCTGTTCCCGCAATGAGGTTGGCCGCTTAACGCTGGCCGAAAGGACACACCCATGGAAACACCCGAACACTACGAGACGCAACGCTATGAGCAGTTTCGGCAAGACCTGGAAGAAGCTGGATATGAAGTCGAGCATTACCAGGGCCGCTGGTTCTACCAGGGACCGGCGGTGCGCATTGACAGCGACGAGCTGCAAGACATCATTCGCCTGACCGACGTGAAAGTGCAGTGGGACGAACTTGGCAAAGACGGCCTCATCGTCTACCCGCGCTGAAAGCCCCGAGGCAACACCATGAACAGTAACCCCACCTCCCCCAACACCATCCCGAGCGGATCTTTAAACGCGATGCTGCGCGATCTGACCCTGAGCATCGAAGCTGTGACGCATCAGCCCTGCGGCATCGAACTCTCGCACATCATTGACGCCGAGAACAATCAACAGCCGTGCCTGACTGACGATTGCCTGTTCGTCCTCAGCGGCTACGACCAAACCGGCGCGCCGGTGATGGATGAAAACGCCAAGTGCGACAGCTTCAAAATCGAGTGGCTGGAGCAAGGCGTGCCGACCGATGCCACGCACGAGAACCTGCGCGCCGATGCCGCGCTGATTCTGGTCGTCAAGTGCGTGATGGAGGGCCTCGCCCAATTTGAGGGCCTCGCGTGACGGTGGCGTCGGGGTTTTGGACCTCTGGCTCTTGACCGCTGGTTCTGGACCCCATGCGTGCGCGAAGCGGGTGCGACGCTTCAGTCCGCGAAAAGCGGAGCCGAAAACTTTCGGATATTCGACGGATTGTAAAGGAGACCGATGCAAACCATGTTGCAACAGTTCAAAGCGGCGCGCCGTGTGGCGACACCGCTCCTGGGGATCAAGACCACCGACCCCGGTGCGACCATCGCGCACCTGAGTGAGGCGCTCAACGGCCATGCGCCGGCGTTGCTCGAATGGGATGTGGTGCGCGGGCTTCGTGGGCGCAACGACAGCGGCCAGCACGCCGCGGCGCTGGTGACCGGCGGCGACCCCACGCTCGACCTGATTTCCATTCTCGACAACGCCCGCGAGAGTCTGCCTGAGAAGAGCATCATCTTCGCGCACAACGCGCACCGGATGCTGGACAATGGCGCGTTCGTGCAAGCGGTGTCAAACGCTCGCGACCCGTTCAAAAGCGACTGGCGCCAGTTCGTGATGCTGGCGCCCGATCTCACCCTGCCTGCCGAACTCACCAACGACGTGCTGGTGCTCGACGAACCGCTCCCCAACGCCGAGCAATTGCAGACGGTGATCGCGGAGGCGTACGAAACCGCCGAACTGGAAGCGCCGGATGAAACAGTGCTGGCCGGTGCCGTCAAAGCCATCAACGGGCTGGCGCTCTTCCCTGCCGAGCAGGCAGTTCGCATGAGCATGACCAAGCAGGGGCTGGAAATCCCCTCGCTGTGGACGCGCAAGGTGCAGACCATCGAACAGACGCGCGGCCTGTCGGTCTGGAACGGCGGAGAAACCTTCGACGATCTGGGCGGACTCTCCAGCCTCAAGCAGTGGCTTCTCGACGAAATCAACGGGCGCGTGCCGGTCTCCGGCATCGTGTTCGTGGACGAGGGCGAGAAGGTGATGGCCGGCAGCAGCGGCGAGATGACCGAGAGCAGCGGCGTCAAGAGCGACCAGTTGCAACAGTTCCTCTCCTACATGGAGGACCATCAGGCGCGCGGCGTGATTCTGACCGGGGTCCCGGGCACGGGAAAATCGCACATCGCTAAAGCCGCCGGCACGGCTGCCGGGGCACTCACCATCGGCATGGACCTCGGTGGGATGCAGGGCAGCCTCGTCGGTGAAAGCCAGCAGAACATGCGGCAAGCGTTCAAGGTCGTCACCGCCGTGACGCAGGGTAAGGCGCTCTTCATCCTGACCTGCAATCGCATGAACAATCTACCGCCGGAGTTCCAGAGCCGTTTTCAGTCCACGTTCTTCCTCGACCTGCCCACCGGCACGCAGAATCGTCTGATCTGGCAATTGTGGATGGGCAAGTTCGATCTGCTGGAACAGTGGGACGACGCGGTGATTGATTCCTTCGCCGGTTGGACGGGCCGCGAGATCAAAGCGGTCTGCGCGCTCGCCTGGCGCCAGCGCAAAACCATTACGGAGGCGGCGCGCTACATTGTGCCGATCATTCGCTCCAACGCCGCGCAGATCACCGAACTGCGCGCTGGCGCCAACGGGCGCTTTTTGTCCGCCAACGACGAAGGCGTTTACCAGATGATGGGCAGCACAGCGCCGCTCGCCACCACCGAAAAGCCGCGCCGCGCGTTGGCTCTGGAGGACTAAGAAAGGAGGTGATTGTTATCTCACACGTCAGCCACGTTGATTTACACATCAAAGATTTGGACGCGCTGAAGCAAGCCTGCAAGGCGCTTGGCCTCGACTTTCACGAAAACCAGAAGACCTACAAATGGTATGGGCGCTGGGTCAACGATTACAGCGCCGCCGATGCCGCTTACCATCACGGCATTAAGCCGGAGGATTACGGCAAGTGCGAGCACGCGATCAGCGCACCTGGCGCCGGTTACGAGCTCGGCGTGATCAAGAATCCGACCGGACCGGGCTACACCCTGATCTACGACAACTTTTGCCAGGGCTATGGACTCGAAGCCGCCATCGGCAAAGGCGCCTCGAAAGTCCGGCAGGCCTACGCCGTGCAGGTCGCGACCAAGCAGGCGCGCAAGCAGGGCTTCCGCGTGCAGCAGAGCGTCGGGCAGGACGGCAAGGTGCGGCTCGTGTGCACGCGCTGACCGGAAGGCGGAGGAGTTTCATGCCAGTGCCCATTTTGCACATCTCGCCCCTCTTTCGATTGCCGGACAAGGAACTGTGGGAAAACCGCTTCCAAGTGGTTTCCCCCAGTTCGGGTTCGACCTACATCATCGCGCAGCACCGGCAGAAGCGCCACTGGGCTTGTTCGTGCCGCGCGTGGACGACCCGGCGCAAGTGCAAGCATCTGGACTCGCTGGGCCTGCCCAACCACGAAGTGCCGCACGAGGTCACGCTGGTCAGTGCAGCACCGGGCGCATCGCCCGTTAAACCGCCCAAGCAGGCGGTTTCGCCTGCCAAGCCAACAATCAACCCACTGCCCGCCAAACCCAAGCGGGCCATCAGTTTTGAAGACGTTTAACGAAGGAGTATTTGATGAGCGAGCAGATCATCATCGAGATCAACGCCGAGGGCGAATCCCGGATTGAAGTCAAAGGCCACGCCGGTTCCGGCTGCCAGAAGTTGACCGAGCAAATTGAGAAGGCGCTCGGGGAAACCACACAGGACACCAAGACCCATGAATACCATCAGCGTGCCAGTCAAGCTACCCGCCAAAGCGCCCGCTAAGACGCTAACGCTCATGATCGGCCTGGAAGGCGATATACGCTTCATCTACGACGATGAGCTTTGCGAGCTACTGGACGAGGGCGAGGCGACGATTGAGCGGGCAAGCCACGTCGAACCCGAGGGCACCCAATGGGTAGCCGATCTCTCGCCCGTCAACGGACCAAAACTCGGTCCGTTCGCCAAACGCCAAGAGGCCCTCGACGCCGAAGTCGCTTGGCTCAATCAATTTCATCTGGTTTAGAACACGCGGTCACAGGACCGGAAAACGAAGGAGTTATATGAAGTCCACCCTGAACGGCACCGCCACGGTGCCCCTCGAACTCGCCGCGCAGAGCGGCATCGCGCCGGGCGCTTTTGCAAGCGGCGCCGACCTCCAGAACGGTAGCAGCATGGCGCCCAAGCCGACGATGCTCGACAAAGCGATCCTGCTGCAAATCGACATCAGGCGCCTGGGCAACTGCCGCAACGTCAGCACCGAACAGATCGAAGTCAAAAAATCGCCGGTGATCGCGGAGAGCGAAACCGACAACTCCGCCGAGAACGGCTCCCCCGCCGAGACCGACAAGTCGCTGCTCAACGTTTCCAAGAAGCTACTCGACTGCCCGGAATACAAGGCAATCACCAGCCTGGACGATGAGATGAAGGCCTACGTGCGCAGCAAGTGCCTGCCCAGCGTGTTGCGCAAGGGCGTCTTCCTGCTCCCCCTCACCTCCGTCGAAAAGGTGAACGCCAAGCTGGATTGGTTCGCACAGCAGCGCAAAGCGCGCGTGACGGCTTTCGCAGCGGTCTATGAAGCGGCCAAATCGCAGGCGCAGGAGCGCCTCGGCTCCCTGTTCAACGAAGACGATTATCCGCCGGTGGCGACGGTGGAGACACATTTCGCGCTCTCCTGGAACTATCTCACTTTCGGCGTGCCGGGCGCCCTGGGCAAGATCAGCCAGGCACTCTTCGAGCAGGAGCAGCAAAAGGCCAACGCGCAGTGGCAGGAAGCGCAGGGCATGGTGCAGGACCTCTTGCGCGTGCGGATGCAGGAACTCGTCAAGCACCTCACCGAGCGGCTCACACCCGGCGAAGGCGGCAAGCCGAAAATCTTCAAGAGCAGCCTCATCAGCAACATTGACGAGTTCTTGCAGGAATTCGAGGCGCTGAACGTGGCGGACGACGGGCAACTCGCCCAGTTGGTCGCCCAGGCCAAAGATTTGATGAGCGGTGTGGATGCCGAGACGCTGCGTAAGTCGAAGGACATGCAGAGCACTTTGCAAAGTGGTTTTGCGCAGATCGAAGCGCAACTCTCCGCGATGATCACCGACAAGCCCAAGCGCGCGATCAGCTTCGATGACGTGTGAGGCCAACCATGGGCGAATTAACCGAAGGCGCGCGGCTGTCACTGGCAGCCGCGCGCCGCTTTTATCTGGAGTCCCAGCCCAAAAAGCCGAAAGCGCTCGCCCAGGATTTGCAGCGCGATCTGCGAGCGGGCTGGCTGCTGCGCTATCTCTGGCCGCTCGATGCGATGCTCTGGGGCCGCTGGGAATACTGGGCGGATTTGCAGGCGGGATGTGCGCTGCCCGAGGCGCCGATCCCGCCGCTTGATTTTTCCGATAGCGTGGGGGACGCCGAGCCGGGGCGCCAGATGCTGGTGCGATGCCTCAATGCCGTCGCGGGTGAGCATTTAAGCGGCGATGGCTGGATGGGCTGGAGCAGCTTTCGCTATTTCGATTACCTGCTCGACTGGCTGCTCTTTGGCTTCGGTCATCCGGGCTATGAGGAACTGCCGCCCGAGGAAACCAACGGCGCTTCGATGCGCCTGTACCAGTTATTCGACCTGTCGCCGCTTTTGCTCTGGCCGCACGATCATCTGGGCGACATGCTCGCCGAGTGCCAGCACGGCAAGAGGAGCGGCTTTTACCCGACGCCGCATTCGGTCTGCGAATTGATGACTCAGATGGTGATGGGCGAGGGCAACCACCGCGCCGCAACGGTCTGCGACCCCGCACTCGGTTCGGGCCGGATGCTGCTGCACGCCGCCCATCACAGCCTGCGCCTGTACGGGCAGGACATCGACCTGACGCTGTGCAAAACTTCACTCGTCAACGGCTATTTGTTCGCGCCTTGGCTGCCGCGCCCGATCTGGTGGCTGGACGGCGCGACGCTGCGCCTGGGGGATGCGCTACGCCAGGAGGCCATCCGAGCGATGAACGATCCAGGGCAGGCTGGGAGCGACACGGCGCCAAGGCAGGCGACGCCAGTCATTGAGACGCCTCTCGCCGAGACACCTGTCACCGAGATGCCCGCCACCACAGCAGCCGCGCAACTCGCCGACCACAGCGACGCAATGACGGCAGTGGCGCCGCCGCACTACCAGGCGAGGCTCTTCGACACCGAGTTCGATGCCGAGGGCACCGCGAAAACCGCGCCGATCCTGAAGCGTCGCAAGCGAGCGGGGAATCCCGAAACTGCGGCGGCGCAGTTGAGTTTGATGGAGGTCTGAGATGGAGAATCAAAAGTTGCTCGACAACGTGGCGCAGGTCGTCACAGATGAGATCGAGATGCTCCGAGAAACCTTGCGCCTCGGCGTCACAATGCGCGAAAGGCAGCGCGCGTATTTCAAGAATCGGACACTGGAGAACTTGATCGCGTCCAGGCAAGCGGAAGTGGCTTTCGACAAAGCCTCAGCGGCAGCCCTCAAGGAGATTTCATGAACCAAATCCGATTTTTCGTGGCCGGTGTTCCCAAACCTGCCGGCAGCAAACGCTCCCTGCACCATAAGACAACCGGCAAGATCATCACCATGGATTCGAGCGGAAAGGCGGGCCGAGACTGGCGCCACGATGTCAAGTGCGCGGCGTTCGATGAGTATCGAGGTGCGCCGCTCGAATGTCCGCTCAGGCTCTTGGTCGTCTTTCGGGTGTCACGCCCGCAGTCGCATTTCGGGGCCAGGGGCCTCAAGCCCAAGGCGCCGAAATATCCAACCGTGAAGCCCGACTGCACCAAACTCTTGCGGAGTTTGGAAGATGCCTTGAATGGCCTGCTTTACAGGGATGATGCGCAGATCGTCGTGCAAAGCGTATGCAAGGCCTATTGCAACGAGGAAAATCCGCACCCCGGCGCTCTGGTGATTTTGCAGTCGCTGGAACCTTGAGGACGGCGAGCATGAACAACTCTATGCGCAGCGTGGATAACTCTCCCCCAGTTGGCAACTACCTCCGGCAGCAACGGCAAGGGCGCAAAATCAGCCTGCGCGAAATGGCGCGGCGGCTGCATTTGACGCCGTCCTATCTCTCCAAAGTCGAACGCGGCCTTGAAAAACCGAGCGAGGAAACGCTCCGCCATTACGCGCGGGAAATTGAAGCCAATGCCGATGAACTCCTGCTCCGTGCGGGTCGGCTGCCCTCCGATGTCATCCCGATTCTGCGTGCCAGCCCGGGATTATTACAGGTTTTGCGCGGGGTGTCGTAGAAAGCTACACGCTTTTTGTTCTACCCTTGCCTTAAGATGCCTGTTTCTCCCGACCCTCTTCCCGTCGTTTCCCCTGCCGCGCAGTGGGCCATTGTCAGCGGTTTTTTCCTGCCGCTGCTGATCGCCGTCATCGTGCAAACCCACTGGAGCCGCGAGTTCAAAACCGCGACCGGCTTCGTGGTTTGCATGGCGGCGACGGCGGTGCAGCTCGGCATCCAGCAAAAGCTCAGCGCGCACAACTTTTTCCCCACGATGCTGCTGGTGCTCACCGTCAGCATCTCCACCTTCCAGCATTTTTGGAAGCCACTGGGCGTGGCTAATGCTATTGAAAAAGGCACTTCGCCGCAAAGCCCGACCAATGGTTAAATAGTCACCAGGGAGGTGAACCAATTTATGTCTGACACGAAAAACACCGATGGGACCGAAACTCCAGAGCCGGTCGGCAACGCGCCTGTCGCCCCCACCCCCGATGCGCCTTCCAACGACGACGCGGCTGGGGAAACTGCCATCACTTTCGAGGACGGCGACGCCAGCATCGATGCTTCCGGGATCGGCGGCGATGCCACCGGCGAGTGAGTGGCCATCCATTTTGGCGATGGGGCCGTGGGTAGTTAGGCCCCGTCGCCAAAGTGTTTGACGTTTGCAACTGAGCAAAAAGCACTGACGGGCCGGCACACTCCCTCTCGCGGGTGCTTTGGGAATCACCAATGATTATCGCCGCCATCCTCGCTGTCCTTGCGATTGTTGCCTACCTGCGGACTGTGATTCGCGGCGCTGATGGATCGCAGGACGTGGCGCCGCGGCGCGAGCAGGAGAGCGAGAGCGATATTTACGGTGGAGATAAGCACCGGGGCGATGGCTATGGCGGGACTTACACCCTGGACGACGGTGCGTAATGCCGATCCCCTGCCACGAGTCGGTACTTTACCGGCGGGCCGTCGCGCTTGACGACAGCCGCATTTCGATAGTTGAAGAGGAAAATGAGATGAATCCCCTTGTCGAAAAAGCTCTGGAGATCGCAAGAACGCGCCTGGGCGTGCGCGAGATCGGCAACAGCAATACCGGCGTCGAAGTCAACGGTTACCTGGCTCGTGTCGGCGACGCACCGGGAAACCCGTGGTGCGCCGCCTTTGCCTACACCAACATTGACGATGCTGCCCACGCGCTGGGCGTTCGCAATCCGTACCTGCGGAGCGGCTATTGCCCGGACATTGGCCACTGGGCGCGTTCGCGCAACATCCTGTTCAGCAACCCGGCGCCCGGCGATAGCTTCTTGCAAATCCACGGCGACGACTTTCACCACACCGGGCACGTGGAAGATGTAAACGGCGACCAGTTCGACACCATTGAAGGCAATACCAACAGCAACGGCTCGCGCGAAGGCTTTGAGGTTGAAGCGAAAACGCGCACGGTGAGTGCGGCCTTCGCCTACGTGCGCTGGGCGCTGCTCTGCGATCCGGCGCCGGGAGCGGCGCAGACTCGCGCTCTGCTCCTGAGCGGCAAGAAGGTCTGTGACATGCCCGTCCTCTCCAATGTGTCGCTGTGTCCGGTGCGCAGGTGGTGCGCCTGGATGGGCGAGAGTCTGGTCTGGGACAACAGCGAGGAGCCTCCCGTCGTGATCAACGGCGTCCGCCTCGCCGCCGAGATTTCGTTGATTAACGGCGCGGCCTACGCCCCGCTGCGCGCTCTGGCCGAGACCATCAAGAAGCCGGATGGGTCGCCTGGATTGGTCCTGTCCTTCGATGCGCTGGGCAACACGGTTTTCGTGACCCGCGCTTAACCCAGGTAAGAGCACGCTGATGTCTGATTTCGAAAGCCGCAGCAATGACCCGCGCCTTGCTGACCACGAGATTCGCATTGCGCGACTGGAGACTGAGGGAGCGCAGATGGCATCGAAGTTAGAGGTCGTTCAACTCGGCTCCAAAGTCGAAGTGGAACTGGCCTCCTTCAGCAGTGAGCTTCGTTCTCTGGCGCAAATGTTCGACAGCCGGTTCGGGATGCTCACCGAGAAGATCGGCGAACTTGCCAAGATCGCGCAGCGACAGGCGGAGATCAACAACGAGAATATGCGGGAAGCAGGGCAGGCGCTTAAGTCGAAGCACGAGGCGGAGGTCGCCGCACTCAAGCAACAACTCGAAGACGCCAAGCCGCTGAACCGGGCCAAAGTCGCCACGGTTTACGTCGGGTTGTTCCTGGCAGCCAGCGCGGCGCTGGGAGTCATCAGCGGAGCGCTCCTATGGTGGGTTCAGCAGCATTAAACAAGAACCCTTCGCGGCGCCCTATCCTGTGGGCGGAGGATGACGAGGCGATCCGCGAGGTTTTACAGGTGGTCCTGGCGCGTAAGGGCTTTAATGTGAGCTTCGCGGAGAACGGCATCAAGGCGCTCTTGCTCTACAACGAAGCACGCCTCAAGGGCGAACCTTTCGCGCTGGTCGTCCTGGACATCGCCATGCCCGACCTTGCCGGCCACGAGGTCGCGGCGCGCATCCGTCAGGGGGAGCGCGAGCGCGCTGCCGGGGAGCGCGTTGCGCTCATCTACTGCACCGCTTACGATGCGTCTCCCAATCGGTTTCAGGCGCAGGACAACGAAGCTATCGGATTTCTCACCAAGCCGATAGATTTTGAGACGTTGCCGACAACGCTCGGCGCGGCGCTGGCGGAATGAACCATGTTTAAAATCACTAAAGAATTTTCGTTTGAGGCGAGCCACCAGTTGCACGGCTTGCCGCCCGATCATCCCTGCACGCGACTGCATGGCCACTCCTATCGCGTCGTGATGGTGCTGGAGGGTGAATCGCTCAGTGAGGTGGGATTCGTGCGCGACTACCGCGATCTCGACGCGGTGAAGCGGTTCATTGACGAGAGGCTCGATCACCGGCATCTCAACGACGTGTTGCCCTGCAATCCCACGGCGGAAAATCTGGCGCGTTTCCTCTTCGAGAAATTCCGTCCGGCATTTTGCGAACTGGCCGCCGTGCGCGTCAGCGAGACCGCCAAAACATGGGCCGAGTACCGCCCCCCGCGCCAGTTCCTGACGCCGTCACCATCGGATACCGGATAGAGAGAAAGAGGAGGGCAATGGAATTGGCGATGAAGAACGACGGCAAATTACCGATTTACGAAATTTTTTATTCGATGCAGGGCGAGGGTGTGTTCATGGGCCGCGCCGCCTTTTTCGTGCGGCTGTACGGTTGCGACCAAAAATGTCCCTGGTGCGATAGCGCCGGCACCTGGCACCCGCAATACAAACCAACCAGCGTCCCTCAGCTTATGCCGCAGCAGATCGTCCAACGCTGCCGCGAGGCCAACGTAGCGCCGGGCGCGTTCGTGGTGCTGACCGGCGGCGAACCGGCCCTCTATCCCCTGGACCCGCTGATTCACGCCTTCTGGGACGAAGGGCGCCAAGTCCACATCGAAACCGCCGGTCATCGCCCCCTGCCCAAAGCCATCGACTGGATCACCCTCAGTCCGAAGGTCTTCCTCAAAGCGCCGCTGCGCGAGAACATCCAGCGCGCCAACGAATTCAAGATCATCGTTTCGGATGAGAAGTCGCTGGGCGACGCGCTGGATACCATCACACCCCACTGCCGCGACAACGCCGCGATCTGGCTGCACCCCGAATGGAGCAAGCGCAGCGATCCGGCGGTGCTCGCGCTAATCGTGGAAAGCGTGAAGAAGAATCCGCGCCTGCGCGCCGGCTACCAACTGCACAAGCTGTACAGCGCCGATTTCCTCGACCCTCTGGCTGTCAAGGCCTCAATTCCACTGGGAGGTGAGATATCCCGTGGTAGCGCCAACTAAGGGACAGGTCGGATACGACGCCGAATGTGCGGCGGCGGCGGGTGTGAGCCTGTTGCTGCAATTCGTCGGCGAGAACCCGGAGCGCGACGGCCTGCGCGACACTCCGCTCCGTGTCGTGAAAGCGTGGAAGGAACTCACGCGCGGCTATGGCGAAGACCCGGCAGAGATTTTGAAGATGACCTTTGCCCAGGACGACACCGATGCCACACCGTATGGAGGCATGGTGATCCTGCGCGCTATCGAGTTCGTTTCGGTGTGCGAACACCACGTTTTGCCCTTCGATGGCTTGGCGCATGTGGTCTACATCCCCGGCGCCGAGGGACGCATCGTGGGCATTTCCAAGCTGGCCCGTCTGGTGGACTGTTTCGCGCGCCGTTTACAGGTGCAGGAGCGTTTGACGGCGCAGATCGCCGATGGGTTGGAAACGCATCTCAAGCCGCTCGGCGCGATGGTAGTTATTGAAGCCTCGCACTCATGCATGAAAATGCGCGGCGTCGGCAAACGTGGCGCGACGATGCTCACCAGCGAAGTGCGCGGCGTGTTCATGGAGGATCTGGCGGCGCGCGAAGAAGCGCTCCGCTTAATTCAAGGAGGTCATTATGGGAGATAAACCAAAATCCATCGTGGTTTTGTCCGGCGGACAGGACTCCGCCACCGCGCTTTTTAAAGCGAAGCGCGAAAGCGAAGTCGCTGGCGCGGTGCATTTTTATTATGGCCAGCGCCACGCCGTTGAGTTTGAGTGCGCGGTCGCGCTGGCCAATATCGCCAAAGTGGCCTTGACACGCCTCGAAGTGCCAACGCTGCAACAGGTGGGGCACTCGGCGCTGACCAACAGCCATGACGACATTGGCGCCGCGCACCCCTCGCTGGCGCATTTACCGGCGTCGTTTGTGCCGGGCCGCAACCTCGTGTTTCTGACCTTCGCGGCGGCTTATGCCCAGAAAATTGGCGCCACGCAGGTCTGGACTGGTGTGTGTCAGACCGATTATTCCGGCTATCCCGACTGCCGGCAGGACACGATGAACGCCCTGCAAAGCGCGCTGCGTCTCGGCATGGACTTTCCCGAGTTGGAGATCGTCACGCCGCTGATGGATTTGTCCAAGGCGCAAACCTTTGCGCTCGCCGAGGCAATGGGCGTGCTCGACGTGATTCTGAGCCAAACGCACACCTGCTACAACGGCGACCGCTCTTGTCGCAGCGAGTGGGGCATTGGCTGCGGCCAATGCCCGGCGTGCCAGGTGCGCGCCCGTGGCTGGGAGGAATTCCAGCAAATGCGAGGTGGCGCATGAGCGAATCGTTTCCCGACCTGCCGCGCTCCGGGCCGCTGCCGCGTCCCCTCAGCGTTGACGAGGCGGCGGACACGCTCAAAGCCGAACGGATTCCGCTTGGCAACATACAAAAGTGCGAATTCGTTTGCGACGAATTTACGACCCTGTGCCCACGAACGGGACAACCGGATTTCGGGCGCGTTTTGATTTCCTATCTTCCACGCAGATTCGGTTTGGAGTCGAAGGCACTGAAGTTTTATCTGTGGAGCTTCCGCGAGTCGGGAGCGTTTTGCGAGGCGCTGGCTGAGCGCATTGCAGACGATGTGTTTGCGGCCATTGAGCCAACGATGGTGACCATAACGGTTGAGCAACGGGTGCGCGGCGGCATTGCTCTGACGGTGCAGGCCATTCGGATGGCGAATTGATCTATGCGAATGACCTTTGCGCTGACCTCCAACCATCAGGCGCTGCGCGTGATTTACTCGGAGCGCCCGAAGAATTTGCTCTGCTCGCAACTGTGGCTGAAAGGTGTGCAGGGCCTCGAGTACCAGCCGGAGTATTTCCTGCTGGATTCGGGCGCGTTTACCGCGTGGAGTGTCGGCCAGAGCGTGAATTTGCCAGAATACGCCGAAGTCGCTGTCAAAATGCAGCAGAAGATGCCACAGACATGGACGGTGAATCTTGACGTGATTCCCGGCGAGGCCGGGCGCACGGCGAGCCAGGCCGAAATCGAAGCGGGCATGGTGCAAAGCTTGCAAAACGCCGATTATCTGCGTGCCAGAGGTTTGCGCGTGATCGAGGTATTTCACCAGAACGAACCGCTGGCGTTTTTGGATCATCTGCTGGAGCGGCGTGCCGACGAGCAATCCATCGTCGGCATCAGCCCTCGCAACGACGTCTCGGTCGCGCAGCGTGCGCAATGGCTGCAAGGCGTTCTTGCGCATCTGGTGAAGAATCTTGGCGTGCCACACCTGCCGCGCACGCACGGCTTCGCGGCCACCGGCCTCGATATGCTGCGTGCTTTCCCGTTCTACAGCGCTGACTCCTCAAGCTGGCTGACGGCGCATCGTTATGGCGCCTGCGTCGGCGAAGACGGGCGGATGGGGCACATGAGGCATACCTATGGTGAGGGCGCCTCGCGCGTGGCGCCGGCGCGTGATGTGGCGGTGCGTCATTCGATTCAGGCGCTGGTGCGCGTGGAGCGCGACGTTACCAGACTCTGGGAGCGGCGCGGTGTGGTGTGGAGCGATGGAAGCTGATTGAGGATGAAGCACGAACTCATTGCTTACGACAACTTGAAGCCCAACGTTTGGAATCCCAACCAAATGAATGATCGGCAGTATCAGGCTGAGATCGAGAGCATCTGCGCGTTTGGTTTTATTGACCCGGTAACGGTGCGCGAATTCGCAGGCGATAATGTCAATCGTGAGATCGTGGACGGGGAGCATCGCTGGAAGGCATTCGGCGAGATTCGAGACCAGTGGCTAAAGGGACAGGTCTCCATCGCACCCGAAGCGCAGGCACAGTTAATTCCTTTGCTTGATGCGAACCTGCTGCCGACCGTCAACCTCGGAGCCTTGCCGGACATGGCCGCCAAAAAATTGACGGTGGTCTTGAATGAGACGCGCGGGCGCGCAAACACGGTTGATCTCGCCGCGCTCTTGGCGGAGATCGCGGCGCAAACCACGCCCGAGGACCTTCGCACCGGATTGCCCTATAGCGACGCGGAAATCGCCGATCTGCTGAAGCTGACCGAGTTCGATTGGAACAATCTACCGCAGTCAACGGGGAGCGCCGGGGGAGGCGAGGCAGACAGCCAGGAGTCGTTCGTCACGTTGACGCTGATGATGCCTGAAAGCGCTCACGCGGTCTGGCTGCTCGCGATGGACAAGGTGAAGGCGAAGCTGCTGTCCGATGGACAGGCGTTGCACGCCGATGCAAAGATCGCCGGCGGACAGGTCGCTGAGTTATTGGCCGCCGAATACATCGCCGGGCCGTGAAAGCGTGAGAATCCAGTGTGGATGTCCAGCATCAAAGCGAAATCGAGGATAAGCCCTGGGAGAGACAGCCTGAGGAGCCGCTGAAACACTATGAGTGGTTTCACGCGTTCTTGATGCTGGGGCCATCGCGGTCGGTCGTTGGGGCCTTTAATGCAGTTCAGGCAAAGAAAGGCAAAGAAAAGCAAAGTCAGGCACATGGAGCTTGGAATGCGGCAGCCATTAAGTGGCATTGGAAAGAACGCGTTGCGCTATGGGATGCCGAGCAAAGGCGGCTGGAGGAAGAAGAATTCGCGGAGCGAAGGCGCAAGATGAAGAATCGGCTGTTCGGCATCGCGGAGAAGATGGCTGACAAAACCGAAATGATGCTGGCGTTTCCGGTGGCAACGCCGCAAATCTCTCCGAACGGGCAAACGACGATTGAGCCTGGGAAATGGAACTTCAACACGGTGCCGCGCCTGACGGCGGCTATTGAGCGATTGACGAAGGAAGATGAAAACAAGACAGAAATTAGCGTTAAAAGCAAAGGCGGCAGTGTGCTGGCTTCTGCTCGTGGCGCTGGGCAGGGCGGCGCCGTTGTCATCATCCTGCCCGACAACGGTCGCACGCAAATCAACATTGAAGGCGAGGACGGCGACGAGGATGACGATCCCACGAACTGAAATCGCGCCACAACCGGGCTGTCAGGTTCAATTCCTTTCCTCACCTGCCGACATCGCCATCATTGGCGGCTCAGCCGGTTGCGGAAAATCGTTCTCGCTCCTCATGGAGCCGGTGCGACACGTCGATAAATCAACGTTCGGCGCTACTGTATTCCGCCGCTCCTACCCGGAAATCACTATGCAGGGCGGGTTGTGGGACGAGAGCGAGGAGCTTTATCCGCTGCTGGGCGCGCGGCCTAATCTCAACGATCTGCTCTGGCGCTTTCCGTCCGGCGCCGAAGTGGGTTTTCGCCATCTGCAAAACGAGGCCGCCTTGCAGGATTATCACGGCTCGCAGATTCCTCTGCTGCTTTTCGACGAATTGCAGACCTTCACGGAAAAGATGTTCTTTTACATGCTGAGCCGCAATCGCAGCGGGCGCTGTCCGGTGCGCTCCTATCTGCGCGGCTCCTGCAACCCGGACCCCGACAGCTTCTTGCGCCAGTTCCTGGACTGGTGGATCGCCGCGGACGGCTACGCGGATTTGCAGCGCGCCGGGAAAGTGCGCTACTTTTACCGCGTCAACGACGCGCTGCACTGGGCCGATGCGCCGGGCACTTTGATGGCGCGGTTTCCCGAGATGGCCGCGATTGCGCCGCCCAAATCGGTCGCCTTTGTTCCCGGCACCATCTGGGACAACAAGAAGCTGCTGGAGCGCGATCCCGGCTATCTGTCCAACCTGCAATCGCTGTCCTTAGTGGAGAAAGAGCGCCTGCTGGGGGACCGGCAGCGCGGCGGCAACTGGAACATTCGCCCCTCGTCGGGCAAAGTCTTCAATCGCAGTTGGTTTGAAGTCATAGACGCCGTGCCTGCTGGTGGCATCGAAGGGCGCGGCTGGGACTTCGCGGCTACGCTCAAAGAGTTGAAGGGGCCGGAGCCGGCTTACACGGCCAGTGTAAAAATGCGCTCTGTGCGCGGCCAGTTCATCATTCTGGACTGCACGCAGGAGCGCGTCAACGACATAGACGACCTGCTCGTGAACACCTCTCGCCAGGACGCCGACGCCGCGCGGCGGGCCGGCCTTCCCTATCGCGTGCGTTTTGAGATCGAGCCGGGTTCGGCTTCGATTCGGGAGGCGCGGCGGCTGGTCGGCCTACTGGCCGGCATTGATGCGCAGGGGATTCCCTCGCGGGGTGACAAGATTCTACGCGCCTCGGCTTGGGCCGCGCAGGCTCGCG
>JADMIO010871477.1_pt1 | contig 47354 bp, 38 predicted proteins | sample 8958161 | NCBI WGS metagenome assembly JADMIO01 (sample SAMN16585339, study PRJNA669376) | soil metagenome | isolation source: Crop rotation soil | place: USA: Cullars Rotation, Alabama | collected 2011
AGGTGAGCCAGTGTGATTACATTTGCGGCCTAACTGTGGCCAGTCCAGTTACGCTGGAGTCACTAGTATTTAGGTGACACTATAGAAGCGGCCGCGACAACTTGTCCACGTGGAATTCTAAGCTTAGGATCCCAATGTGCTGGAAAGGGTCCAGCCGAGGCCTCGCACGTACGCGAACGACGCCGCCAGGGCCGGCACCAGCGCAAGCATGCTCGCCAGCGTCAGGGCCGAGGCGCGCAGCGAGCACGCGTCGACGAAGTATCCCTCCGTGGCGAGCCACAGGACGCGCGCGCAGCGCAGCATCAGGCGCTGCCAGGCCGGCGCATCCGCTTCGAGGTCCTTCCACACTGCTTCTGTGAGCTTTTCGAACATGTCCGGCGCCGCGGCCTCGGCTGAGTTTAAGCCGTCAGCGAGCCCATTTCGCAACTCGTCCCTGCACTCGGCGGCGCCTGCGTGCTGACGCTCGTCACCCGCAGGCTCGCCGTGCTCGTGCCCACCCTCTTCGGTGCCACCACGCTCGTCTTCCTGCTGCTGCATCTGGTGCCCGGCGATCCGGTCGACGTGATGCTCGGCGAAAGCGCGGCGCCGGCGGCTCGCGACGAGCTGCGCAGCCGACTCGCCCTCGATCTGCCGCTGGGCCGGCAGTATGCGCTCTATCTCGGCGGCATCGCGCGCGCCGACCTCGGCGAGTCGATTCGCAGCGGCCGGCCCGTCTCCGCGCTGATCGCCGAGCGCTTCCCCGCGACCCTCGTTCTCGCGCTGGCGGCCTGCCTCGTTGCCGCCGTGATCGGCATCCCGCTCGGCGCCTTCGCCGCGGTCTCGCGCGGCGGCCCGGTCGACCGCTTCGCGCTCGCCCTCAGCCTCGGCGTGGTCGCGACGCCGTCGTTCTGGATCGGTCCGATGCTGGTGCTGGTCTTCTCGGTCGAGCTCGGCCTGCTGCCGGTGGCCGGAAGCGGCAGCGCCGCCCACCTCGTCCTGCCGGCGCTGACGCTCGGCGCGGGCATGAGCGGAATTCTCGTGCGCATGACGCGCGCCGCTCTGCTCGAGACGCTCAGTGACGACTACATCCGCACGGCGCGCGCCAAGGGCGCCTCGCCGCGACGCGTGCTGTTCGGCCATGCGCTGCGCAACGCGGCCTCGCCGCTCCTCGCGATCCTCGGTCTCCAGCTCGGCGCCGTGCTCGCCGGCTCGGTCGTGACCGAGACGATCTTCGCCTGGCCCGGCCTCGGGCGGCTCGTCGTCGAAGCCATCCAGGCGCGCGACTACCCCGTGGTGCAGGGTGCCGTGCTCGTGATCGCGACGGTGACCGTGCTCGCCAACCTCGCCGCCGACCTCGCCCAGGCCGCGATCGATCCACGCGTCGCGGACGGAGAGACGACGTGATCGCGATTGGCGCCGCTCCCTCGTCGAGGCGTCGGACGAATGCGCGAGTCCGCGTGCAGCGACTTGCAATGCTGCTCGCGGCCGCGGGACTGGTGGCTGTAGTCTCCGGAGTGCTCGCTCCGGAGGCCGGAATGCGCATCGATCTCGCCACCGGCCTGGCGCCGCCGAGCGCGTCGCATCTGCTCGGCCAGGACAAGCTCGGGCGCGACGTGTTCGCGCGCACGCTTGCCGGCGCGCGTGTCTCGCTGACGGTCGCGGCGGCGGCCGTTGCGGTTTCAGTGACGATCGGCACCGGCGTCGGCGCCCTGGCCGGATTCGCCGGCGGCGCCGCCGACGTGATCGTCATGCGCATCGTCGACATCCTGCTCGCCTTCCCCGGCCTGCTGCTCGCGATCGCGCTCGCCGGCGCGCTCGGCCCGGGAACCGCCAACGTGATCGTCGCCCTGTCGGTGATCGGCTGGACCGGCTACGCGCGGCTGGTGCGCGGCGAGGTGCGCCGCATCCGTGCGCGCGAGCACGTCGCTGCCGCCGTCGCGCTCGGCGTTCCGGGCCACCTGGTGCTGTGGCGCCACGTGCTGCCGCTGGTCGCCGCGCCGGTCGCCGTGCAGGCGACGTTCGGCGCGGCAGCCGCCGTCGTCGCGGAAGCGAGCCTCTCGTTCCTCGGCGTCGGCGTGCAGCCCCCGTCGCCGTCGTGGGGCTCGATGCTCGCCGAAGCGCGCAGCTTCGTCGTCGAGGCGCCACACCTGGTCGTGGCGCCGGGCGTTGCGATCACTCTCTTCGTATTGGTCCTGCACCTCCTCGGCGACGCGCTGAGGGATCTCCTCGACGTGAGGAGCTGAAAAATCCGGGACGGGTACGAATTTCCCGCTGATCGGCCGTCGTGTATCCGCAATGCCGATTTCGGGAAATCCGTACCCGTCCCGGATTTTTCAGCGCTGGCAGGACGGGCAGTAGAAGCTCGAGCGCTGCCCGACCACGATGGCCTTGATCGCTGCTCCGCAGCGCACGCACGGCTCGCCTTCGCGATCGTAGACGCAGTGACGGCCCTGGTAGCCGCCGCGCCGCCCGATGCCGTCGAGGAAGTCGGAGATCGTCGAGCCGCGATGCTCGATCGCATCGGCGATCACCTCGCGCGTGGCCGCGACGATGCGACCGGATTCTTCCACGCTGACGCGTGCCATGTTGCGGCGCGGCCGTACGCCGGCGCGGAACAGGATCTCGTTCACGTAGATGTTGCCGAGGCCGGCGACGACGCGCTGATCCATCAGCACGTCCTTGACCGTTCGCTTCGTGCTGCGCCGGAAGCCCGAGAAATACGCTTCGTGGAACGTCGCCACGTCGAGAGGCTCGGGCCCCATGCCGGCGAGCAGCTTGGACTCGCGCGCGTCGTCGACGACGCAGAGCCCGAAACGGCGCGGATCGTGGAAGACCAGCGCCCCGCCCTCGCGAAAGAAAGCGAGCACATGGTCGTGGGTGCCGGCGACGACGGCCGACTCGTCGCTGAAGCGCAGGCGTCCGCTCATGCCCATGTGGAAGAACCACGCACGGCGGTCGTCGAGCTCGAGCAAGAGGTACTTGCCGCGCCGCGAGGTTGCGACGATGCGGCGTCCGACGAGCGCGCCGTGCAGTGAATCGTCGAGCGGAAGCCGCAGGCGCGGCGTGCGCAGCTCGAGGCGCGAGACGGTGCGACCGACCACGACGCCGTCGAGCGAAGCGCGGATCGTCTCGACTTCGGGAAGCTCAGGCACGGCCCGCTTCCTGCCCGGCGGCGGCTTCGGCGACAATCGCCCGCGTCAGGGCCGCGAATTCGGCGAGGCCGAGGTCTTCGGGCCGCACGTCGCCGGCGACTCCCGCCGCTGCGAGCACACGTTCGATCGCCTCGCGGCCGAAGCGCGACTCGACGTAGCGGCCGAGGTTGTTGCGCAGCATCTTGCGGCGCTGCCCGAAGGCGGCGTGCACGACCGGAGCAAAGGCCGCCTCGTCGCCGAGATCGAAGCGCGCCACCGGCAGCGGCCGGATGCGCACCATCTGCGATTCCACACGCGGCCGCGGCCGGAACGAGCGCGGCGCGACGACGAAGCCGCGCTCGACGTCGGCGAACATCTGCACGATCACCGACAGGCCGCCGTAGACCTTGCTGCCCGGCGCGGCACCGAGGCGCGCGACGACTTCCTTCTGCAGCATCACGACGAGCTCGCGCACGACTCCCCTGCGCTCGAGCAGGGAGGCGACGATCGCCGTCCCGCTCTCGTAGGGAAGATTGGAGACCACGCTAAATCCGGGCGCGACGAGCGAGATCCATTCGGTCCGGAGCACATCGCCTTCGACGACGCGCACGCGCGGATCCCCGGAGTGAAAGGCGCGATGCCAGGCGGCCAGCTCGGGATCGATCTCGATGAGCGTGAGCGAGCGCGCGCGTTCGCGCAGCAGGCCGGTCAGCGCACCGCGCCCCGGGCCGATCTCGACGACGTCGAGTCCGTCGATGGCGGCCCACTCGACGATCTTCGCGGCCGCTTCACGGTCGACGAGGAAGCACTGACCCCAGCGTACGCGACTCGGCACGGCTCAGCCGGCCGCGGGACGCGCAGCATTGGCCGGTACGGAGTGAGCTTCGAGCGGCGCGACCGGTGAGCGACGGCCGAGAGGAAGACGCGCGCGCACTTCCAGCTCCTCGCAGGCCAGCCCGCACTCGAGTCGGCGCGCGGCGGCATACGCGATCATCGCCGCGTTGTCGGTGCACAGCTTCATCGGCGGGAACACGGCGCCGGGTGCCGCCTCTTCCATGCGCTCGCGCAGGCGGCTGTTGGCCGAAACGCCGCCGGCAACAGCCACGCGATCGACGCCGAAGCGCTCCATCGCGGCGATCGCGCGCGCGACGAGCACGTCGACGATCGCCTCCTGGAAGGATGCACAGACGTCCTCGACGACGATCTGTCCCGGGCGCGCCGCGAGGAAGTCCCACAGCGCCGTCTTCATGCCGGAGAACGACAGCGCGAGCGGATCGGCCTTGACGCGCCCGCGCGGGAACCGGATTGCGCACCGGTCGCCCTTCTTCGCGAGATCGTCGATGACCTTGCCGCCCGGATAGCCGAGCCCGAGCATCTTGGCGCCCTTGTCGAATGCCTCGCCGGCCGAATCGTCGCGCGTCGAGGCGACCTCTTCGTAGTCGCCGATCGCGCGCACGAGGTAGAGCGAGCTGTGCCCGCCGGAGACCACCATCGAGAGGAACGGGAACTCGAGCTCGCGATGCATGAGAGGCGACAGCGCATGGCCTTCGAGGTGATTCACGCCGTGGAGCGGAAGTCCGGTGCGAAGCGCGAGGCCGCGAGCGGCCGACACGCCGACCAGCAGCGAACCGACCAGGCCCGGGCCGCGCGTGACGGCGAGCGCGTCGATGTCGTCCAGCCCGACGCCGGCGGTCTCGAGCGCGCGGATGAGCACCGCATCGATGGTTTCGAGGTGGCGGCGCGCAGCCAGCTCGGGCACGACGCCGCCGAACGGCGCGTGCACGGCATCCTGCGACGCGGTGACGTTCGACAGCACCTGGCGGCCGTCGAGAACCGCGGCCGACGTGTCGTCGCAGGACGTTTCAATCGCGAGGATGTTCATGCGCGCCGTCGTGCCGGTCCGTCACTTCGCGGCGCTTGCCGCTCCGGCGCCGATCGCTTGGCCGAGCCCTTCGAGCTCGGCGCGCACGCCTTCGTCGCGCGGAAGGTAGCGCCGCGCGCTGGCCGCGAACTCGCGAGCCTGGTCCTGGCGGCCATCGAGGTGGTGAACGTAGGCAAGATAGAGATAGGCGTAGCCGTTTCCGCCGTAGAGGGACACCGCGCGCTCGAGAGCTTCGAGAGCGCCGTCGAGCGAGCCCGCCTGGATGAGCTCATGCCCGCTGGCCGCGAGGCGGAAGCTCGCCAGCTCGACGGCCCGGTTGCCGACCGGTCCGGACTTAAGAGCCGCGGCGCGGCGCTCGATCTCCGCGTGCAGCGCATCGCCGGTTTTCGTGAACGACTCCCAATTGGAGGCAGGCCGGACGCTCGGTTCTTCGACCCTGGGCGCGGCTGCAGGCGGCGAATGCGCGGGCGGCCTCGGCGCACGCTCCGGCATCGGCCTTTCGGCAGCGACCGGGCCGGACGCGCAACCTGCGGCCAGTGCGAGGACGAACGGAATTGTCGCTGCGCGAGCTCCCATCTGCACGCGCTCGCTGCGCGAGTTCCCATCTCCACGCGCTGCGCTCCGCGCGCGCTCTACTGCCACGTGCCGCCGTGTTCGTTGCAGGACTGGTGGGGTTCCTCGCCTTGGAGGAAGGCCTCGCGCACCTGCTTCGGACACTCGGGGCGCGCGATCAGGCCGTTCTTCTTGTCGACGTCGACGAGCACGACGCCCGGCGGCACTTCGAAGCTGTCGTGCGGCGTGTCGGCGAGAGCCTGGCGCATGAAGTCGGTCCAGATCGGCAGGGCCGCTTCTGATCCGGCCAGTCCCATGCTGGCCGCTTCGTCGAAGCCCACCCACACCGCGGTCAGCAGGTTCGGCGTGAAGCCGACGAACCACGCGTCCTTGTAGTCGTTGGAGGTGCCGGTCTTGCCGGCGGCCGGATGCTTGAAGCCCTTGCGGCGCGCCGTGGCGCCGGTGCCGCGCTCCATCACGCCTTCGAGCAGGTGCGTCACGAGGTACGCGTCGGTCGCGGGAATCACGCGCCGCATCTCGACGCTGTTGCCGTCCATCACGTTGCCGCGCGCGTCGATCACCTTGTGCACCGACAGCGGCGTCACGCGCATGCCGCCGGTGGCGAACACGCTGAAGACTTTGGCCATGTCGAGAAGAGGCACCGGATGGCCTCCGAGCACGATGCTCGGGTAGATGCCGAGGTCGGACGACATGCCGAGCCTGACGGCGAGGTCGCGGATGGGCTTGACGCCGACGTCCTTGGCGATGCGTGCGACGGCGGAGTTGAGCGAATGCTCGATCGCCTCGCGGATCGTCACCATGCCGTAGAACTCGCCTTCGTAGTTGCGCGGCGACCAGACCTGGCCCTGCCATTCCCACTGCATGCGCTCGTCCATGACCTGCGTCGTCGGCTTGAAGTGCCGCGCGCCGACCTGCTCGCTGCCGATGGCCGCGAGCGCGACGATGGGCTTGAAGGTCGAGCCGGGCTGGCGGCGCATGTCGATCGCGCGGTTGAACTGGCTGCCGCCGTAGTCGCGGCCGCCGACCATCGCACGGATCGCGCCGGTGCGCGGCTCGATCACGACCATCGCGGCCTGCAGCGGCTGGCCGGCCTTGGCGAGCGCGTCGCCGATGTCGTGCTCCATCTCGACGACGTTGTCGGCCACCACGCTCTCGGCGATGGCCTGCATTTCAGGATCGAGCGTCGTGAAGATGCCGTAGCCCTCGCTCTGCAGGACCTGGGCCGGGAATCGCTTGCCGAGCTCGCGCGAGACGAAGTCGACGAAGTACGGCGCGCGGATGCCGACCATGTCGGGCGCGGCCGTCTCGAGCGGCTCGTTCAGCGCCAGCTCGTAGGCGGTCTGGTCGATGTCGCCCTGGTCGAAGAGCATCGAGAGCACGAGATCGCGGCGCGTGACGGCCCGTTCCGGATGCTTGTGCGGCGAGTAGTAGCTCGGCGCGCGGATCACGCCCGCCAGCGTCGCCATCTCGCCGAGGCTCAGGTCCTTGACGTCGCGTGCGAAGTAGAAGTGCGAGGCTTCGGCCAGCCCGTGGATCGCGCTCGATCCGTTCTGGCCCATGTAGATTTCGTTCAGGTAGTTGTCGAGGATCTCGCCCTTGGAGAAGCGGCGCTCGGCCACCAGCGCAAGCGCGGTCTCGCGGACCTTGCGCCCCACGGTGCGCTCGTTGCTCAGGAAGACGTTCTTCATGAGCTGCTGCGTCAGCGTCGAGCCGCCCTGGCGGATCTCGCCCGACGTCACGTTGACCGCCAGCGCGCGGGCCAGGCCCTGCACGTCGACGCCGGCGTGATCGAAAAAGCGCTTGTCCTCGACGGCCAGCACGGAGCTCACGAGCATCGGCGGGAAGTCTTCGAGCTTGAGCACCTGGCGCTGCTCGAAGTCGCCGCGGCCGGCGCCCGAGAGCAGGGTCGGCTCGAGGTCGAACTCGGTGATCTCGCGCTCGCCGTCCTCCTTCATCGAAATGATGCGGCCCGCGTCGTCGAGGCTCATGCGGATGAGGCGGCCGGGCTCGCGGCGCGACGGATAGTCGAACTCGTGAAGCCAGATCGCGAACTTGCCGTCTCCGCGCGAGAAGCTGTAGGTGCCGCGACGCGACGGCGAGCCGCCGCTGCCCGTGTAGCCGAGCCTCTCGATGCGCCGGCGGAAGCTCTGCGTGTCGACGCGCAGGCCCGGATAGACCGTGTACGAGTCGCTGTAGATTCGCGCCGGGACGTCCCAGCGCTCGCCTTCGAACTTGGCGAGCAGCCGTTCCTCGATCTTCTCGTATTCCATCCACGTGCCGAGCGCGCCGAGCGACAGCGTCGGCGGCACCAGCACGAAGGCCAGCGAAGCTAGGAAACGACCGATGGAAAATGCACGTTGACGGGAAAGTACTCTTCTACCCTTCACCTCGGACCCCCACGATCATCCTCATCCTCCCCCTCGTCGTCCTTGTCCTTGTCCCGGCCCTTTCCCTTGTCCTTGTCCTTGTCTCCGGCCGACGGCTTGAGCACGCGGAACAGCGTCTGATCGCCGCGCCGGATCAGCACGAGGATTCCGCGATCGCCGATCGCCTGGTCGAGCATCCGGCGGAAACCTTCGGCGTCCTCGACCGGCTGGTTGCTCACCGAGACGATGAGGTCGCCGGGCTCGAGCCCCGCTTCGGCCGCGGGCGAGCTCTTGGCCACGGACGTCACGACGACGCCGGTCGCGCCCTTCTCCATGCCGAGCTGCTCGGCGATCTCGGGCGTCACGTCCTGCACGGTCATGCCGAGCGACGCGGCGCGCACGGGCTTGCCGGTTTCGGCATCGTCGGCGAGCTTGGCGACTTCCACCTGAACGGTGATGCGGTCTCCGCCGCGAACGACGATGAGCGGCGCGGTCTTGCCGACCGGCGTGCTCGCGACCAGCGCCGGCAGGTCGGCCGATTTGATGACGTCGTTGTTGTCGAAGCTGACGATCACGTCACCGACCTGCACGCCGGCCTTCTCGGCAGGGCTGTCCTTGAAAACTTCGGCGACGAGCGCGCCCTTCGGCTCGGCCAGGTTGAGCGATCGCGCGATGTCGGCGTCGACGGGCTGGATCTTGACGCCGAGCCAGCCGCGCGTGACGTGTCCTTCTTCTTTCAGCTGCGGGACGATCTCGCGCGCCATGTTGATCGGAATCGCGAAACCGATGCCGATGTTGCCGCCGCCGCTCGAGAAGATCGCCGAATTGATGCCGATGACCTGGCCGGCGAGATTGATCAGCGGTCCGCCCGAGTTGCCCGGATTGATGGCCGCGTCGGTCTGGATGAAGTCGTCGTAGGGATTGCGGCGGCTGATGCGCCGGCCCTTGGCCGAAACGATGCCGGCCGTCAGCGTGTGATCGAGCCCGAACGGGTTGCCGATGGCCAGCACCCACTCGCCGACCTTGAGCGAGTCGGAGTCGCCGAGAGAGACAGGCACGAGGTTCTCGACGCCTTCGATGCGGATCACCGCGATGTCGGTCTTGCTGTCGCTGCCGATCACCTTGGCTTCGAGCTCGCGCTCGTCGTGCAGGCGTACGACGATCTTGGTCGCGTCCTCGACGACGTGCGCATTGGTGATGATGTAGCCGTCCGCCGTCAGCACGAAGCCGGAGCCTAGGCTGCGGCGCGGTCCCTGGAAGCTCTCGAAGGGATCGAGCATCTGGCGGCGCTGCGTCTCGGCTTCGGTCTCTTCCGACTCGGTCGAGATGTTGACGACCGACGGCGCGAGCTGCTCGGCGAGCGACGAGAAGTCGGGAAGACCACCGACCACGACGCCGCCGCTGTTCGGCACCGAGACGGGCAGCGGAACCGGCCGCGTCTGCGGCGGCGGGACAGGAGCCGGGGCCGGCGCGGGCGCGGCGGCGCTTTCTTCGTCCGTGTCCCGCGCGGGCATCTCGATCCCGGTCTCGGCCAGGCTCGAGCCTTCATGCCGTGCCGACATCGTCACTCCGATTCCGATGACAGCTCCGACCAGCAGGCCGGTCACCAACAGCGATCGCGTCGCCTTCATTCCTTGTTTTCCTCTTGTGCGGCGCCGCGGCGCGTCTCGCTCACGTAGCGCATTCTCAGTTCGTAGAGCACTTCTTCGACGAGCTTCGTCTCGTCCTCGGTCAGGTTGCCTTTGGCCTTGGCGGCCAGCATCTCGATCACGCCGATGATGGCGGCCGCTTCGGCGGGATTTCGCTCGGTCTGGGTGCCGTCGGGACTGGGTGCGGCGCCGAGGAACATCAGGGCCTGGGTGGCCAGGCCGATGACGAAGCTCGAAAACGTGATGGGTGGAGCGGCGCTGCCTGCTCCGTCGGCCCTGGTACTTGCAGACACGGCCTCACTTCCTCCTCGTCGGCATCGCGGAAACCTATCAGAACCGCGGTGGGGCTTCATCCGCACCGCTGCGCAAGCTTTGACAGCCTTGGGTGCGGTTCCTATCATCCGCGGCCGCCTCACCCTCGTGCTCTTCCGCAGACACCGAGACGCAAGCGCCTCCGCATGCCCCTTCCCTCCCAGGTAGCCGCCAGCCCACTCGACCTGATCGGCAATACCCCCGTCGTACGGCTGCGCCACGTCGCGCCCGAGGGCGGCGCCCGGGTCTACGCCAAGCTCGATTCGATGAATCCGGGCGGCAGCATCAAGGATCGCATCTGCCTGGCGATGATCGACGCGGCCGAGCGGGACGGACGCCTGCGCCCGGGCGGAACCATCGTCGAGCCGACCAGCGGCAACACCGGGATCGGGCTGGCAATGGTCGCTGCGGCGCGCGGTTACCGCCTCATCCTGACGATGCCTGACACCATGAGTGAGGAACGTCGCAGCCTGCTGCGCGCATACGGGGCCGAGATCGTCCTCACACCCGACAGCAGCGGCATGCACGCGGCCGTCGACGAGGCCCGCCGCATCGCCCGCTCCGAGCCGGGCTACTTCTCGCCAGGGCAGTTCTCGAATCCGGCCAACCCGGATGCGCACCGCCGCACCACCGCGCGGGAGATCCTGGCCCAGTGTCCGCGCATCGATGCGTTCGTGGCCGGGGTCGGAACCGGTGGTACCATCACCGGCGTGGGCAGTGTCCTCAAGGCCGAGCGCCCCGGGGTGCGCGTGGTGGCCGTCGAGCCGGCGGCCTCGGCGGTGCTGTCGGGCCGCAAGCCGGCGCTGCACCGGATCCAGGGCATCGGCGCGGGATTCGTGCCGGACAACCTCGACCGCTCGCTGATCGATCGCATCGTCGCCGTCGGCGACGACGAGGCCGAGGAGATGACGCGGCGCCTCGCGCGCGCGGAAGGCCTGCTGGTCGGAATTTCCTCCGGAGCCGCCGCGACCGCCGCGGTCACCGTAGCCGCCGACCTCGGCCCGGACGCGATCGTGCTGTGCATGCTCTGCGACACCGGCGAGCGATACCTGACGACCAACATCTTCGACGCAGGCGGCGGGCTGTGAGCGCGGCTCACGGATCCTCCGACAGCCCATACGACGCCCTCGCCCGGCTGAAGCAGGTTCTCGGCGGAATGAACTCCGCCGTGATCGCGTACTCGGGCGGCGTCGACTCGACGCTGGTCGTGCGCGCAGCGGCCGACACGCCTGGCCTTCGGTTCGTCGCACTGACGACGCGCTCGCCCACAAATACGGCCGACGAAGTCGAAGAGGCCGTGCGTCTGGCCCGAACGTTCGGAGCTGAGCACGTCGTCGTCGACGTCAACGAGCTCGACACGCCGGGGTACGCCGGCAACCCGGCCCACCGCTGCTACCTCTGCAAGCAGACGCTCTACCCGGAGTGCGAAGCGCTCGCGCGCGAGCGCGACCTGGCCTTCGTCGCCGACGGCGTCAACACCGACGACCTCGGCGACTACCGGCCGGGCCTGAAGGCGGCCGCCGAGCGCGGCGTGCGTCATCCCCTGGTCGAAGCCGGGCTCTCGAAGGCCGACGTCCGCGCGGTCTCCCGGCTCTACGGACTGCCGACCGCCGAGCGGCCGGCCTCGCCCTGCCTGTCCTCGCGCTTCCCGTACGGGACGGCGATCACGCGCGAGGGGCTGGCAATGGTCGCCGGCGCCGAGTCCGTGCTGAAGCGGCTCGGATTCGTCGAGCTGCGGGTGCGCTATCTCGGTTCGCCGAATGCGGGCGTGGGCCCGACGGCGCGCGTCGAGGTGGCGACTTCCGAGCTGACGCGCCTCGCGGACGCCTCGATTCGCGAGCAGGCGCGGCGCGGGATCGCCGCGGCCGGTTTTGCCGAGGTGATCTTCTCGCCGGCCGCGCTGCGCTCGGGCAGCCTCAACGACGCGCTCATGTCTGCCGGCGGGTCCGCCGGACGCTGATCGTTCAGGGCGCGACGGCCTCGCGGCGAAGCATCTCCAGGGCCAGCGCCAGGTCCGCCTCGACCGTCACCTTCAGGTTTCGACCTTCCGACGCAACGACGCGGATCGGCTGGCCAATCGCCTCGACCATCGAAGCGTCGTCCGTCCATGGGCCAGCGCTCGCAGCAGCATGGCGATGGGCCTGCTCGATCACGCTGCGGCGGAAGACCTGCGGGGTCTCGACGAGCCACAGGGACGAGCGATCGAGGGCGACCGAGCCGCCGTCGCCGCGGTCCTGCCGCACGCTGTCGGAGGGCCGCGCCGCCGCCGTCGCGGCGCCGGATTCGTGAGCGGCCAGGATCACCTCGCCGACGGTCTGCGCGGAGACCAGGGGGCGCGCCGCATCGTGGATGCAGACGAGGTCGACGCCGGGAGCGAGCGCGGCCAACCCGGCCGCGACCGAGGCCTGCCGCGTGGCGCCGCCGGCGAGCACGCGCAGCCGGCCGAGCAGCGGACTCGCCCCGCGCAGCGCTTCTTCGAACGCATCGATCGAGTCCTCGGGCGCGAGCACGACGGTCTCGGCGAACTTCGCAGCCGCGGCCATGCGATCGGCCGTGCGCCGAAGCAGCGCCACTCCGCCGAGCGGCACGAGGGCTTTGGGCACGCCGAGGCCGAGCCTCTCGCCGCGCCCGGCGGCCGGGATCACCAGGGCAATGTTCACCGGAGCGAAAATAGCAGGCCCGAGGCTCAGACCCAGCAGCCCGGGCGGACGGCCGTGCAGTGCGAGCCCGCCGGCCCCAACGAAAAAGGGCCGGAAGCATGCAGCTTCCGGCCCTCTTCCACGTTCCAGGCGGGAGACTCAGTGACCGAAGATGGTCTTGAGCTCCTCCATGATGTTTTCCTCGGTGTTGGACTTCGCGATCGCGAGCTCCTTGACGAGAAGATTGCGGGCGGTGTCGAGCATCTTGCGCTCGCCGAAGCTGAGCTCCTTGTCGCCCTTGAGCATGAACAGGTCGCGAAGGACTTCGGCGATCTCGAGCACGGATCCGGTCTTGATCTTCTCGGTGTACTCGCGGTAGCGGCGATTCCACGTGGCCTGGTCGACGGTTACGCGCTTTTCGCGCAGCACCTTGTAGACCTTGGTGACCATGTCCTTGCCGATTACGCGGCGAAGGCCGACCGACTTGCACTTGCTCGTCGGGATCATGATCTTCATGTCGGAATCGATGATGCGAAGGGAATAGAAAACCGCGTTGGACCCTGAAATCGTTCGCGTTTCGACTTCTTCGATGATTCCCACGCCATGTGCGGGATAAACGACCTTATCTCCAACCTTGTAGTCCAAGCGTGACCTCCTCACCGAAGCGCAGGAAAAAGCCTGCGAAGTTTAGCTGCGCTCCTTTGCGGGGTCAAATTCGCTAATACGACGCGAGGCTCGCGCGGCCGCCGCGCAGTGACACGAAACCAGTCTTTTCCTGCGGGAAAGAAGCCGTCCGGCTTCCTGCTGGAAAGAAGCCGCCGGGCGCACCGAAATCAGGTGCGAAGAGTTCCGATGATTCCTGCGACGGAAGACTCGCCGAGTCCCTCGAGCACTTCCGAGATCTCCTCAGCGATGCGCGAGACGGCGTTCGGGTCGTAGAGCGAAGCGGTTCCGACTTCGACCGCGCGCGCGCCGGCCATCAGGAACTCGACCGCGTCGCGCCCGCTCATGATTCCGCCGGCGCCGACGACCGGAATCGCGACCGTGCGCGCCGTCTGCCAGACCATGTAGAGCGCCACCGGCTTGACGGCCGGGCCCGAAAGGCCGCCGCTGCCGTTGGCGAGCACCGGCCGGCGGGCTTCGACGTCAACGACGAGCCCGCGAAGCGTGTTGATCAGCGTGACCGCGTCGGCGCCCTCGCCTTCGACGACCTTTGCGATCTCGGTGACGTCGGTGACGTTGGGCGAGAGCTTCACCCACAGGGGCCGGCGCGTGCGAGCGCGCACGGCGCCGACGACTTCCCGGGTCAGCGCAGGATCGGCGGCCAGCACGCCGCCCCACTCGTGCTTGTGGGGACACGACAGGTTGAGCTCGATCGCGTCGATTCCTTCGGCCGACTCGAGGAGGTCGACGACGCGCACGAAGTCGGGCGTCGTGTTGCCCCAGCAGTTGACGATCACTCGCGGGCCGAAGCCGCGAAGCCGCGGCAGCTTGTCGCGTACGAAGGCGGCTGCGCCGATGTTCTGCAGGCCGATCGCGTTGAGCATGCCGCCGGGCGTCTCGACCATGCGCGGCGCCGCGTGGCCGCGCGATTCCTCGGCCGAGAGGCCTTTGACCGAGACACCGCCGACGTGCTTCCAGTCGACGAGGCCGTCGTACTCGACGCCGTACCCGAAGGTTCCCGAGGCGGCGATGACGGGAGTCTTGAATTCGACGGTCCCGACGGTCGTGCGCAGGTCGGTCTTCACCCGGCTACCAGCTGTAGAGCGCGGCACCCCAGGTGAAGCCCGCGCCGAAGGCCGCCAGGCACACGAGGTCGCCTTCGCGGATGCGACCCGCTTCCCAGGTCTCGGTGAGGAGGATTGGAATCGTCGCGGCGGTGGTGTTGCCGTAGCGGTCGATGTTGTTGGCCATCCGGTCGTCGCCGAGGCCGAGCCCCATCGCGACGAGCTGATTGATGCGAAGATTGGCCTGGTGGGGAATCACCATCGAGATGTCCTCTTTGGTGCGGCCGATGGCCGTCAGCGCTTCGTCGATGCACTCGGTCATGCGCGTGACGGCGTGGCGAAAGACGAATTTGCCGTCCATCTGCGGCCAGCCGTAGATGTCGGCCGGCGTCCAGTCCGCGGCCAGACGCGGCTTGTGGAGAGAGCCCGGCCCGAGCAGGCAGAGCTTCTCCGCAAAAGAGCCCTCGCTGTGAAGGTTGATCGTGAGCAGGCCACGCTCGGGCGACGGCGAGGGCCCGACCACGGCCGCGCCGGCGCCGTCGCCGAAAAGGACCGTGACGTGGCGGCTGCGATCGGCGAACTCGAGCCCGCTCGAGTGCACCTCGCTGCCGATCACGAGCACGTAGCGCGCGCCGCCGGTGCGGATGTACTGGTCGGCGATCGCGAGCATGTAGAGGAAACCCGAGCACTGGTTGCGTACGTCGAGCACGGGACAGCCCGCGAGGCCGAGCCGCTCCTGCACGAGAGCGGCATTGCCAGGGAAGTCGACGTCGGGGCTCAGCGATCCGCAAAGGATCAAGTCGATGTCGGCGACCTCGATGCCGGCCCGTTCGATCGCCGTGCGTGCGGCGGCGGCCGCCAGCGGCGCGCTGCCTTCGGCGTTGTCGACGTAGTGGCGCTCGCGAATGCCGCTGCGCTGCTGGATCCACTCGTCGGTGGTGTCGAGGATCTGCGAGAGATCGTCGTTGGTCACGACGGTCTTCGGAACCTCGAAGCCGAGGCCGAGAATGTGCGAGCGCTGCGGAAGATCGCTGCCGGAAGCTGTTCGGTTCATGGCACCCTCACGACGGCGCAGCCCCACGACGCGCCGGAGCCCGCGGTCACCAGGGCGGCCGTCTGTCCCGCGCGGACGCGGCCCTGCCGGCGAGCCCTGGCGAACATGACCGGCAGCGAAGCACCGCCGGCATAGACCAGATCGGAAATTTCGATGCGGCCGGCGCCCTCGCCGAGCCGCGGCCCGATCTCCTTTTCGACGCGCGCATCGAGGTGCGCGACGAGCGTCGCGTCGACGCGCTCGACGCCGGCACGCGAAAGCGCATCGGCAAAGACTTCGGGAATGCGGCCAAGGGCCTGCTCGCGCAGCCGGTCGAGATCGGCCGACGGATAGTGAAGTCCTTCGGCCGCCTTCGACGCCGGCAGGCGGTTTCGCTCGCGCAGCGTCGTCCCTTCGCGGAAGCGGCTGGCCGGATACTCGCACCAGTAGTCGCGATGGCGCGCACCGTCGTTGCGCACCGTGATGCCGAGGATCTCGCCGGCGTCGGAGCCGGCCTCGACGATCGCGACGGCGGCCGCGTCGCCCATCGCGCAGGACAGATGCGGCGTGCGCCCGTCGCGCGCGTTGAAGTGGGACGGCGTGTCGCCGGCCGCGACCAGCACGCGCTCGTACATGCCGGTCGCGACGAATCGCGATCCGACGTCGAGGGCCGTGAGGAAGCCGGTGCACTGGGATCGCACGTCGAGCCCGCCGATCGTCCGGCAGCCGAGCGCCGACTGGAGCAGGCAGCCCGAGCCGGGGAAGAACATGTCGGGGGTGTTGGTCGCGAAGACGATGAAGTCGAGGTCGCCCGCTTTTAGGCCGCGCGACTCGAGAGCGCGCGTGGCCGCCCTCGCCGCCAGGGCGGTCGGGCCTTCGCCGTCGGGACTCTCGCGGCGCTCGCGTCCGGCGGACCAGCGCGCGACGACCGACGCGTCGATTCCGAGCTCGGCCGCCAGGCTCGCGTCGCTCACGACCGCGGCGGGTAGTTCCTCTTCGATGGCTGTGATCGCGACGCTGCGCATTTCTGCCTTACCCCACCACCCTTCCACTGCGTTGCCGAAGAGCGAGAGCGCGCTCCAGCTGCGTGCATTCCATCTTCGAGCGTAGCGCGCGCTCCACGCGCCCCATCCTCGAGCGCGGCGCGCACCATCCGCAGAGCGGCGACGCGCGCCCTATCCGCGGGCGCCCGCGCCCGATGGGCTCGCTAGCTCCTGTTCTCCCGGAAATCCAGCGGGATCGGTCCGCCGTTGGGCGGCGGCACCGGAGGACGCTTGGAAGCCGGAGGCGGCGGCGGAGTCGTCGGTCCGCTCGGAGCCTCGATGATGAGCGTATGCGACGCGGGATCGCGTGCCTCGATCAGCTCGACGTCCTTCAGCACGCCGTCGACGCGGCGCCGGAAGTCCTCGGTCACCGAACGAGCCTCGTCGCGGTCGCGCACCACGAACGGCGTGATCAGCACGATCAGCTCGACGCGCCGTTTGGTATTGGCGGTGCGGCGGAACAGGTTGCCGAGCACCGGAATGTCCATCAGGTACGGCACGCCGTTCTTATCGTCGTTGGTCGACTCGGCGATGATGCCGCCGATGATGATGGTCTCGCCGCTGTTGACGACCACCGTGGTTTCGGCCTTTCGGGTCGTGAACGTGGGCGACTGAATCCCGCCGGCGCTCTCGCCGGGAGCGACTTCGCTGATCTCGAGCGAGAGCTCGAGATTGACGAGGCCTTCGGAGTTGACCTGCGGCAGCGCGCGGATCACCAGGCCCGTGTCGCGGTACTGCACGCTCTGCAGGAGCTGGGTCGTCGAGTTGTTCTGGACGGTGCTGTTCGACTGGGTCGTCAGGATCGGGACTTCCTGGCCGACGAGCAGGCGCGCCTCCTGGTTGTCGCTGGTCATCAGGTTGGGGCGCGAGAGGATCTTGGCCTTGCCGGTCGTGGCCGACGCTTCGATCACGCCCTTGTAGATCTCGATTCCATTTCGATACGCCGAGACCGCTCCCGACAGGCCGCCCGCGCCGATGTCGCCGATCAGCCGGAGCTCCTGGCCGAACATGTCGAGGTAGCTTCCGCCCTGGTCGCCGGTGCCGACGTTGGTGTCGGCATTGTTGGCCTGCAGCGACTGCATGATGCTCAGGCGGTCGCCCTCGGTCAGCGAGATTTCCGCGATCAGCGCTTCGAAGAGCACCTGACGGGGAACCACGTCGAGGCTGCGCAGCACCGTGCGAAGCGTCTCGTAGTCGCGCGGGGTCGACAGGATCACCAGCGAGTTGGTGGTCTCGTCTTCGACGACGCGCACTTCCTGTTCGAAGATCTCGTTCGGATCGCCGGTGCCTCCGAGGATGACACCGCCGCCTCCTCCGCCGCCGCCGCTGCGGCCGCCGCGGCCACCGCGCGTCGTCGATCCGGCGTTGCGCACCGAGCCGCCGCCGCCGCCCATCCTACCGCTGCTCGAAGAGGAACCGAGCCCGCCGCCGCCGCTGGAAAGCCCGCCGCTCGAAGAGTCGTCGCTGCCGCTGCGCAGGTCGCCGGAGCGCCGATTGCTGCTCGAGCTGCCGGCGCCTCCGCGCGAATTCGACAGTCCGCCGCCGAGCCCGAGGCCCGCTTCGGCCGCATCGCCGGAACGCGCGCGACGGCCGCCGCGCGAGCTGCCGCCGCCTTCGCCGTAGACCTCGCTCAGCACTCCGGCCAGATCGACGGCCTTCGAGTTCTCGACCCTGTACACGTAGACCTGCCGGCGGCCGCCGGCTTCGGCCTCGACGTCGAGGACGGATACCCAGTATTCGACCGCCATCACCGCCGCGCGATCGGTCGCGATCACGGCGAGGGCACCGAGCCGGTTGAGAGGAATGAGGACCGCCGGGCTTCCCGTCTCGGCCGTGTGGTAGGCCTCGAGAATCGACTGGATCTCCGCCGCGATGTCCTCGAGCACGGCGTGCTCGATCTTGAAGATCTTCGCGTTCATCTCCGCGAAGGTGTTGGTGTCGAAGGTGCGGATCAGCTCGGCGAGACGGTTCGCGTTGCGCGCGATGTCGGTGACGATGATCAGGTTCGAGCGCGGGAAGGCGATCACGTCGCCGCCCGGCGAGACGAAAGGCGTCACCGTCTGCGCCATCTGGTCGGCGCCGACGTGCTGGACCTTGACCACGTTCATCACGAAGTGGTTGTCCGCGCTGCCCTCGCCGCCCGGAAGGATGACGCGCGTCTTGGCTTCCTCGGCGGGAACGATCGAGTAGAGGTCGCCGGACTTGACCGCCGCAAAGCCGTTGTTGCGCAGGAGCTGGTGGAAGATCGGCCAGAGGTCGTCGCGCGACAGCTTGCCGGACGTGCGCACCGTGACCTGGCCCTGCACGCGCGGATCGACCCAGTAGTTGATGTTCATCGCCACCGCGAGGCTGTAGATGACCTCGCGGATATCGGCGTTCTCGAAGTTGAGGACGATGCTGTCGCTGGCATCGGCGTCGGCGGGCGCGGCGGCCTGGCTGACGGCAGGCGGTGGAACCGGCGCCAGAGCGGGCGCCGGCGCCACAGGCGGCGGCACGACCTCGACCGGAGCCTGTTCGATCAGTCGGCGGCTGGGCGATGCCACGCGGCCTTCACGCTTGTTGGGAAGCAGGCCGGCCGTCGCATTCTCGCAGAACAGCGAAGCCACAACGGCTGCGGCCACCAGGGCCGCTATCGGCGCGGCCAGCCGCACGCGCCGGCCGGCCTTCTCGCCCTGTTTCGTCTTGGAACGCACCGTCATTTGCCCTCACCCGCCGCTTACGGCGCGAACTCTCCAATCTTTACACCGGCAGACTGCCTTCATGAAATAACCTCGCTCGCCAGGGCGTGCGCGCACGGCTCAGCGGGCCTTGGCCGCTTCGCGAAGCTGCCGCAGCGCTTCGAGGCGGGCCTGGACAGGGTTCGGCTGGTTGGCGTCGCCGCCTTCGGCCGCTTCTTCGTTGCCCGCGGCGTTTCCTTTCTGATTCTGCTTTCGCATCTCGGCGTTGCGCTGCGCGATAGCCTGGGCTCGCTCGCGCGCGGTCATCGCCTTGTCGGGATCGGCGCCTGCTTCGTTCTTCGTCGTCGTCGCGCGCGCCACGCCGGGCGGCTTGGGAGGAGTGACGCGCGAGGCCGGCGGCGTGCCCGGGGTTCGCGGCGCGGCCGGCGAACCGGGAGGAGGAGGACCGGCGATGGGGGCCGTCCCTCCCATTCCGGCCTCGAGGCGCAGCGGAACCTGGAACTGCTGTCCCTGGCTGCCGAGCAGGAGCAGGCCGGTACGCGTGATCTCGCCGACCTCGTACTCGCCGAACATCTCGCCCTTGCGAACCGATTTCTGCTCGGGCTGGACGCTGCTGTCGAGGAGGATGGCGACCGGCTCGTTGCCGAGCACCATGACGCCCATCAGCTTGACCGTCGTCGGAGGCGGAACCGGCGGTCCTTCGACGGTGACGTCTTCGGGAGCGACCTCCGCGTGCCCGCGCTGCTCTTCGAACAGGTCGTGCTCGACGATGGCGGCGGTGACGGCGTCGGAAACTTTCTGCGGAGGCTTGGGCGGGGGCAGTGTCGAGACGGCGGGAAGCTCCGGAATCTCGCCGACCTCCGGCAAGGGCGTCGTCCAGACGCTGACGATGCGCACCCCGATGGCCACGATCAGCAGCACCTGGAGGATGGCGAGTCCCTGCAGAAGACGCTTCACGTTCCCTGCCTCATGAAGGAGCGCACCTCGATGCTGACGGTCAGGGGCGGCTGCGTCGATGCTTCGACGTTCTTCGCGGCAGCCGGCGTCGGGCGCCGCGTGGAACCGAGCTTGCGGTTGATCTCCAGGTGCGAGACCAGCAGGTCCTTCGGTCCGCCCTCGATCGCCGCGATCAGCTTGGCGACGCCGCCGAGCTCTCCGCTCAGCGTCAGGCGAACTCCGACGCGCTTGCTGCCCTCGACTTCTTCTTCCTTGAGGATCTGCGAGCTGAGCACGTTGAGCCCTGCATCGCCCGCCATCGAGCCGACCGAGCCCTGCAGCTCGGCGGCCACCTGCGTCGCGATGGCGCCGCTCAGAAGGCGTTCCTGCTGGGCTTTGAGGCGCGTCTCGATCTCGTTGGTCTGCCGCTCGACCGCCGAGCCGTGCGCGAGCACGCGGCGATAGTTCTCGATGCGCGCCACCTGGACCCACGGCGCGTCGACCGAGCCGCTTTCGACCTCGTCGCCTCCCGGCAGCGCGACGTAGCGGAGCACCACGATCGTCGCGATCAGCGCCGCGCCGCCCACCAGCGCCCGCTCGCGGCCGCTCAGCTTCTCCCAGCGTTCGCGCAGGGTCATTGCTCGAGCCTCATGCGCAGAGAGAAGCGTTCCTGGTTGGAGAGGTACTTGGTCGTCGGCGCCGTGAATTCGACGCCGGTGAAGTACGGCGACGATTCGAGGATGGCGATCAGGTCGCTGGCCTTGTCCGAGATGCCGTCCATCTCGATCTTGTCTTCGCGGAAACGAAAGGTGGTCAGGTACGAGGTCGTCGGGACGAGGTCGGTCACGGCCTTCAGATACGTCAGGGTGCGGCTGCGGCTCTTCGACTCGAGCCGCTCGACCATTGCGAGCATCTCGGTGTTCTTGTCCTGGCGGCGCAGCGCCTGCTCGACGCGCGGCTCGAGCTCGTCGATCTGGGAGCTGAGCGCACTGGAGATCGAAAGGTTCTTGGCACCGATGCTTCCGAGCAGCAGCAGGCCCATCGCGGCCAGCGCGCCCGACAACGCCATCTCGCGAAGGCCGAAACCGGCGGCAGTCTGGATCATCGACGAGGGCAGAAGGTTGACCGACTGCCTCGACTCGCCGATCAGGCCGAGCGCGGCGCCGATCGCGACGACTTCCGCCTCGCCGACCATCGCGTCGATCGGCAACAGGTCGGCGGGAGCGAGCGATGCGAGCGACTGCTCCCCTTCTTCGACGGCACGCGCGCGCAGCAGCGCCGGCGCTTCGCCGCTGCGTTCGGGCAGCGCCGTCTCCATCTCGCGCAGCGCGGCCTGCAGGAGGCTGCGACTCCGCCGGTCGGCGTGATGACTGGAGACCACCAGGCCGCCCGCACAAAGGGTCAGGAACTCGCGCGTGCCGCTGCTGGTGGCGATCGCCCCGAGCGGCACTCCGACCAGGGAGAGATAATCGGCCAGGGCCACGGGCTCGACGGTGACCGCCGAGATCGGCAGCCCGGACTCGCGCACCACGTCGACGGCTTCCTCGACCGCCGGCTTGGGCGAAGCGAAGACGGTGACGCCGACCCGTTCGCCGACGGTGCCGAGGGGACGGCTGGTCGTGGTCCAGAAGAGCGAATCCGGCGGAACCGGGAAGAGCCGGTCGAGCTCGTAGCGCACGGCGTCAGAAGCGTTGGCAGCCGCGGTGGCGGGGATGGCCACGGTGGCGATCAGCGTGGCCGCCCGGTCGACGGCCACCGCCACGCGCGAAGGCTCGATTTCCGAGCTCGCCGCGAAAGAACGCAGGAAAGCGGCGGCTTCGGCAACACGGGATTCGGGCGGGCCTTCGAGCCGGTACGTACCGATCTCGACCACCTTGACCACGTTGACCCGCTTGCGCACGTGCGCCACGGCCAGGACGTCCGCGCGCAGGGCCACGCCGAGCACGTCGGCGAAGTCCGCCTTGGCGATGCGCCTGATGAGGCCCGTCGTCTCCACTCTTCCCTTCTATCCTTTCTGGTCCGCCGCCCGCTCGGAGCGGTCAGCTTTTCGCGCCCGCGGCGGTCTCGCCGCCGGTCTCGTCGGAGTCATCGAAGATGGAATCATACCACCTGTAGACCCGCAACCCATCGCCAGAACTGGACAAGTTCAACACTGCGCCAATATGGGCGAGAACCACTCGGCCGGCCACGTCCCGGACCCTCGACTCGATGGTCATCTGCTGCGGCACCGACGTCCTCAGGTTGAGACCCGACGGCGTCAGCGCAGCGCGCAGGTCCTCGATGACCTTCTCCCGCCCCGACTGGCGGCGCCCCTTGCTCATCTCGAAAGCATCCTCGGGTTTGTAGCCGCCGAGGGCCTGCATCACCTCGGGTGTGACCGAGTTCAGGTTGATGGAACGGGTCGCGTTGAACACCGAGAAGATGTCGATGAGCCCCGGAATACCGTCGTGCCCGTAGAAGATGTCGTGGGTGACGCCGCGCACCAGGAGAAGCTCCTGCACCGAGTCGAACCACGCGTTCTTCGCGCGGTAGGGCCGGTCGAGACCCTCGTAGTACTCCGATTCGGCGCCGTTGATCTGGTGCTCGTCGTCAGAATCCGTCCAGTCGATGATCGAGTCCGCAATGATTTCGGCGTCGTTCTCCTCGATGTCGAGATTCTCGAAGATGAAGCGGAACTGCGTGGCGTCGAGCTTGTTCAGCGCGATGCGGCCCGACTCGTCGATCACGCGCACTTCGTAGGGATGGCCGCGGAAGGTGACGGGCACCCACTGGCCGTCGCCGTGAGACATGGCGCGCACCGGATCGGGATCGCCGTCCTCTTCGATGTCCTCGAGCTTGTCGGACTCGTCCTCCCTGTACTTGCTGAGGGCGAGCACGGCTTCGCTGATGCCCGCGACGGCGATCATGCGCGCCTGCGTCGACTCCTTGAAGTTGCGCGTCGAGGCCGCCTCATCGTGCATCGCGCGAGCGAACTCCGCCGCCAGCACCGCAATGGCGGCGAACGTCCACAGCACCAGAATCAGTGCGACGCCGCGCTGACCGCGACGGCTGCCTCCGCCCTGCCGGGCGCAAGGCGGGTTACTCGTCGTCGTCGTCTTCTTCTTCCTCTTCGTCGTCATCCTCGTCGTCGTCGTCCTCGTCATCATCCTCGAGGTCGTCGTCGTCGTCGTCGAAGTCCTCGTCGTCGTCTTCGAGATCGTCGTCGTCGTCGTCCTCGTCGTCGTCTTCCTCCTCTTCCTCTTCCTCCTTGTCCTCGTCCCCGCCGGCCGCCAGAAGGTCCCACGCGCGCGCGGGGCCGGCGCCGCGCCAGTCCTGCGGACCTGTCGCGGGCGTCAGCACCCCGTCCACGGTCGCCTCGAGCTCTTCCAGGGAATTCATCTCTGCTCTCATGACTGCTCCTGTTCCTTTGTGTCGGCAGGCCGCTTCTTCGCGGCGTTACTCCTCGCCGTCGTCGTCCTGGTCATCTTCGTCGGGCAGCGTCGCTGTCGGCGACTTGTCGTCGTCCTCGTCGTCCTTGTCCTTGTCCGCCTGGTTCTGGTTTCCCTGCTCCGCTTCGTCGTCGGACGTGTCGTGCCGCGCGCGGCGCATGCGGAAGTCGCTGTCGACGTCACCCACCTGATTGAAGGTCCCTACCATGAGGGGAATCTCGTGGTAGAAGTCCGGACCGCCGACCGCCGATGGCCGCACATCGATCCGAACGCAGGCGGGCAGCAGGTCGTCGTCGTCGGCATCCCAGGATTCTTCCCACTCGTCGCTGTCGCTTTCGCGCTGGTACGTGAACGTCACCGACTCGACGTCGTAAAGCAAAATGGTGGAGACCGTATCTTCCTCGATCGAGCGGCTGAGCTCCTTGCCCTTGCCGTAAGCCGAGAACACCGGCCGCTCGGACATGCGGAAGGTGCCGTCCTCGACCCAGTAGTTGACGATGGCCATGCCGCTCGCGTCGGGACGCTGCGGCGCCGTCGTGACGAACTCGAGCGTGGCCGCGTCGCCGATGAAAAAAGGCTGGGCCTGCTTCTGGTCCTCGTCGCTCAGTCCCTCTTCGACCTGGCGCGGGAGCTGGATCGGTTCGGTGGCAGCAATCTGGCGCGAGATCACCTCGTTGGCGATGCGGTAGCGGCGCGCCTGCTCGGTGATGCGCTCGCCCGACCCCGCCGACCTCGCGCCGAGCACCAGCACGCCGAAGATGCCGAGGCCGATCAGGCCGAAGATCGTCATCGCGACGATGAGCTCGAGGAGCGTGAAGCCGCGCTCGCCGCCGTGGTCGGTTCCGGCGCGGCTCAATCCGGCAGCTCCCCGAGACGCGCGGTCTCGAGCGAGATCGCCTTGCGCCCGTTCGGCGCCTCCCAGCTGACCTCGGCCTGGATCAGCCACAGGCCCAGCTCGCCGGCGGCGTCATGGAGGTTGTCCTCGCCCTCTTCCTGCTCCTTGCGGCTCTTGAGCTCGCGATCCATCGGCTGCGTGACGACGACCCAGCTGAACTGGCCCTCGGTGCCGGTGCGCTCGTTGCTCTCGAGCACGTCGCGCCAGAGCTCCTCGTCGATCAGCTCGCGCGCCAGCACGGTCGCGTTGGTCTGCTTGTCCGCATAACCGGCCAGGTTCATGCTGCCGCTGAACAGCTCGAGCGCGCCGACGATGCCGACGGCCATGATCGTGCTCGCGATCACGACCTCGAGCAGCGTGAACCCTCGCTGGGAAGCGGCGGCTCTCACGAGCCCTCCTCGATTCGCACGCGCGCAATCAGTGGATCGAGGACCAGCTTGTAGGACTGGCGCCGGTCGGCGGGCGTGAATTCGATCTCGACGCTGCCGCCGGCCGAGGAGCCGGTCGGATAGAAATCGAAGCGGATCTCGTCGTCGCCTTCGGCTTCGACGCCGCCGACGATTTCGCCGAAATCGGCGAAGTCGGGCAGCTCGTAGCGCGATTCGACTCCCTCGACGCCGAAGGAGCCGTCGTCGGGCCAGACCACGAGGGCCGTCGGCTTGCGCGAGTTGATCGCGATCGCCGAAGCCTGGCGCGCCGCGGAGATGAACGCGCGCACCGAGCGGCGCACCGCGGCCTGGCGACTGCCGGCCTGAATCGACGGCAGCACCATCGACGCGATCACGCCGACGATCACCATGACGATGATGACTTCGAGGAGCGTGAACCCGCGCGCGCCGCGCCGCGGGCACCGGCCCCCGGCCAAGCGCGCGACCGCGCTCGCGGCCGAGGATGCGCGCTCAGTCGAGATTGCTGATGTCAGCGTTGCCACCTTCGCCGCCTGGACTGCCGTCGGCCCCGTAACAGAGGATCTCGTACTCCGCATTGCCCGAGCCTCCGCGGTAGACGTAGTCGTGGTTCCACGGATCCTTCGGCAGCTTCTTGAGGTAGGGGCCGTCCCACATGTCCATGCCGGACGGCGGATCGAGCAGCGCGCGCAGTCCCTCCTGCGCGGACGGATAGCGGCCCGTGTCGAGGGCCAGCGCGTCGAGCGCGGTGCTCAGGTTGGCGATCTGCAGGCGCGCAGTCTTGACGCGCGCCTTCTCGGCCTGGCCGAAGAAGTTCGGGGCCACCAGGGCCGCCAGTAACCCGAGGATCACCATCACCACGAGCAGCTCGATCATCGTGAAGCCGCGCTGGCGGCGTTCCCTGTTCTTTTCCCGGCTGGAAAGCTTGGTCACTGCAATCTCCTGTTGGGCCGTGCTCGCGTCGCCGCCGGGCTCGCGGGCCCGGCCGGCGTCATCGAGCGGCGGCCTTTTCTACTGTCATTCGGCCTGCGGCCTCATTACTGGACAACTTCGTTCACGCTGAAGACCGCCGAGATCATTGCCCAGACGATGAAGCCGGTGATGATGCCCATCACCACCAGCACGAGCGGGCTGATCAGCGACATCGCGCGAGCGATCGCATGGCTCACCTCGGCGTCGTAGTGCTCGCTGACCACCAGGAGCATGTCGTCGAGGCGACCGGTTTCTTCTCCGACGCCGACCATCTGCAGCGCCAGGGGCGGAAAGACCTTGGCCTTGTCGAGCGGGCCCGAGAGCCCCTTGCCTTCACTGACCTCGCGCTGGACGACGGCCAGCGCACGGCCGATCACCACGTTGGCAACGACGGCGCGAACGATCTCGAGGGCCTGGATCAGAGGCACGCCGCTCTTGAGCATCGTTCCGAGCGTGCGCGCGAAGCGTGCGACCTGGAGCTTGCGGATGAGGTCGCCGACCACCGGCGCCGACAGCGTGAAGCGATCGAAGCGCTCGCGGCCGGCCGAAGTCCCGAGCCAGCGCTTGAACGCGAGCCACGCTCCGATCCCGATCGCGGCCAGCAGCCACCAGTATCCGATCACGAAGTCGCTGGCGCCCATGACCAGGCGCGTGGAGGCCGGCATCGCGGTGCCGAGATCCGCGAAGATGGTCGCGAACTTCGGCAGCACGAACGTCAGCATGATCACGATCGCTCCGCCCGCGGTGATCGCGAGGATGATCGGATAGACCATCGCCGACTTGATCTCTTCGCGGGTTTTCTCGCTGCTCTCGAGATACTCCGACAGGCGCTCGAGCACGGTCTCGACGACGCCGCCGGCCTCGCCGGCGCGGATCATGTTCACGTAGAGGGGAGGAAAGACCTCGGGATGCTCGCCGAGGGCCTGGGACAGGGATCGTCCTTCCTGTACTCGGGCCAGGATCTCGCCGACGATGCGCTTGAGCGAAGGGTTTTCGGTGAGAGCGGCCAGGCTTCCGAGGCTGCGGTCGAGCGGCAGTCCGGCCTTGAGCAGCGTCGACAGCTCGCCGGTGAAGACCATGAGGTCGCGGCTGCGAACCTTCGGCGCGCGCCGCCACGGGAGCTCGATGCTCGAGAAGTCGAGAGAGAGGGCGCGCCGCGCGACCGATCCGGAGCCTTCGCTGACCGAAAGCGGCAGGTAGCCCTGGGACCGCAGCGAGGAGATGACGGCCGCCTCGCCGGCAGCCTCCATGCTGCCTTCGATCACCTTGCCCTCGCGGGTCGATGCCCGGTATGCGTAAGCCGTCATTCGTGTTCGACCCGGCCTGTCATCGATCGGTCGCCGCCCGGTGATTCACCGTGGCCGACGCCGAGAGTACCGGGCCCAAAATCATATACGTGGCGCGCGCGCGTGGCCATGCGAGTTCGCCACTGCGCAGAATCGGACGGCCGTGTCAGTCGCGCGTGCTCGCGCGCATTGTTCGGTCGCATCGACCGGGCACCGGCCATGTCCGGATTCGGTAAGCCGTCTGTCATCTCCGCCAGCGAGCGGGTGATGGACGATGCTCCGCCTTGATTGCTTCAATGACGCGCTGCCACCCGGCGCCGATATCACCGTCAGGGAATGTTCTGTCGCGCGGGGACCTGGGTCGCGGCCCGGCGGCCAGGAGCGCTTCGATGGCCACGGTCAGCGAGGAGACGCTGCCGGCCTCGACGACCCGCGTGTCGGCCGGATCGGCCGCCCCGGCAGCCTGCTCCGCGAGAGCTCCGGCATCGCTGACGATGCAGGGCAGGCCAAGAGCCCGCGCGATTGGAACCAGCCCGCTCTGCGATGCTTCGACGTGAGCTGCCACCAAGGCCTCCGCAAAACCCAACCATTGCACGAGCTCGTCGTCGCCAAGGTAGCGATCTATCAGGATGATCGACGGATCGCGCTGCGCCACATCGAGGACCTCACGGCGCCTGGCTCCACGCAGATACGATTCGCCGGCGACGATCAGTCGGGCATCGGCGGGGCGTCGCGCCAGGCTCCAAGCTTTCAGCAGGACGTCGATGCCCTTGTAGGCCCGGACATGACCGGCGGCGAGCAGCACTCGGGCCCCGGGCGGGGCGCCGGGAGGAGCTCCGCCTGCCCGATCGAGGCTGCTCGCGGAGAGAAGGCACGGAAGAGGAACCTCGAGAATCTCGGGCCGCACCGACCGACCGATCACGCGGCCGACCGCGTCCGCCTCGGTGCGGCTGTGGCAGAGGACGCGACCGCAGCGTCCGAGCACCATCCCGGCCAGGGCGGCCGCGCCGGGCATCGGCTCGTGGGGCAGGACGTTGTGGCAGATCGCGACGAGACGGTCCCGCCCGATGCCGCGGGTGGCCGCGAGCAGCGCCGGCGCGACGACGGGATGCCACCACTGCAGGACGATCGTCGCGCCCGAGCGCTCGAGCGCGCGGGCCGTCCGGAACCAGGTGCGCGGATCGAGGGTGTCGAGGACGTCGTGGCTCCAGGCCGGCCGCTCGGCACCGTCGCGCTGGCTGCGCCCGGGAAACAGGAGAGCTGGATAGAGGCGCCGGTAGGACACAGCCGCCGCCTCGCGGCCGCCGGCGCGAGCCTTCTCGACGAGCCTTGCGGTGTGCGCGGCGATGCCCCCGCGAAGCGGCGGCGCCGGTCCGACGACGATGAGCTCGGCCGCGGACAGGTCGGCCGGCTCGTTCATGGCCGGGTGCCGGGAGCGGCGGCGGCGCCTGGCGACACGGCGCTGCCTGGCGACGCTCCAGTGTCCAGTGCTGCGTCATCGTGTTGCGATGCACCGACGTCTTTCGATGCAGCGGCGCCTTGCGATGCAGCGGAGCCTTGCGATGCAGCGGCGCCTTGCGCTTCACCCTCGCCTTGCGACGCGGTGGCGACCGCGCCGAGCTTCTCGCGCGCGGCGGCGTCGAACGGATGCAGCTCGAGCCACGCGTGCAGCGCTGCGCGGGCGGCCTCGTAGTTCTTGTGCTTGATCGCGAGGTCGGCACGCGCGAGCGCCGGCCAGTTGCGCGCCGGATCGGTGCGTTCGCTGACGTCGAGCGCGTAGGCCGCGGGCACGCCGAGGTGAGCGTCGTCGAGCGCATAGGCGAGGATCGTCCACGCATCGGCGTAAAGGGGATCGATGCTCGCCGCCAGAACGGCGTCGGCAATCGCGCGAACGGTATGTCCCGCGCGCCGCTCCGCCCACGCCAGCGAGCCGCGCGCCCAGGCACTGTTCGAATCGGCGCGCACCGCGCCGGTGAATGCTTCGAGCGCCGCCGCGCGCGCCTGGTCGCCGATGGCGGGCGTTGTGGCGGCCGCGGCCAGGTCGTCCTCGACGAAGCCGAGCTCGATCCATGCTTCGACGAGCGAGGGCTCGCGCCGCGTGGCCTCGCGCAGCAGGCTGACCGCGGCCTCCTTGCCGCGCTCGCGAGCGATCAGGCGCCCAAGCGAGACGAAGGCGCGGCCGGAAGATTCCCCGGTCGAAGCGAGCGAGAGCAGTTCCGCCTCGCTCGCGATCAGCGCGGCGGCTCGCGGCCTGCGGCGAAGCGGCCAGCCTTCGGCGCAGCTCGCCGGATCGCCGAGCAGGCGCACGTCGGCGAGCGAGACCGGATTGCCGATCAGCGAAGTCGCACGCACGACGACACGGCTGCGCGGGCCTGCGTGGCCGAGCGGCACGACGATGCCGGCGTTGTGCCGTGCGGCCGTGCGCACGACGCGATCCTCGATGCGGATCTCGAAGACGTCGCGGCGATCGTGCGGAAGATGCGGAACGACTTCGACCGCCGAGACCGTGCACCCGGCGCCCATGTCGAGCTCGATTGCCGCATCGACGGGCGCGTCCTCCCATCCGCCCGGTCCTTCCGCCCACACCGGCAGCAGCGCGGGGAGGAGGTAGCGCGGTGCGAGCGCGAAGCGCAGCTCCGCGCCCGGCGCATCGGTCGCCGACGCGAGCACGCGCGCGCCGGGAGGTGGCGCTGCCGGTTGCGTCAGATCGAAGGCTTCGAGCCAGCGCGGCGCCGCGCCCGCAGGCGCACGGTGACCGGTCTTGGACGATTCGCCGGCGACCTTCGCCGCTCGCACACCGGCGGCTTCCTCGGTTTGCGTATCGGCGGCTTCCGCAGTCTGCGCACCGGCGGCTTCCGCGGTTTGCGTACCGGCGGCTTCCGCCGCTGGCGCACCAGCCAGCTCGACGACGAAGTAGTCCCGCGTCTCCAGCGCCACGCTCCAGGACGGCGACAGGTGCGCCGCGAGCTCGGCGCGCGTCGCGCTCCACCAGTTGCGACAGCCACCGGTCGCGGCCTCAGCGTCTGCACCGAGGCAGGGGCCATCATGAACGGCACGCTGCGGTTCACTCGTCTCTCCGATCGAAGCGGTGGGCTGAGGGGCAAGCTCGTCGCGGGCGGCCTCGCCCGCATCCGCCGCGCGCGCAGCCAGGAAGGCTTCCGGCCCGAATCGCCACACCCATGCGTCCTCGCTTCCACTGGCGACCTGACGGCGCGGCAGCACCGCCCAGCGCACTCCGTAGCGGCGCGCGACTTCATCGCGCTCCGCGGGCGTGGACGTCACGGAGTAGAAAGTCGCGCGATCGCGCAGCCGCTCGTAGGCGCGCGCTTCATCGCCTTCGAAGACGAGCGTGCCGCGTTCGGGGAAGGCGACGACCGGCTTGCCGGTGAGGCTCGGCACCAGCTCGGAAAAATTCGGCAGCGCGAGCACGGTCTCGCGTCCGCCCTGGGCGGCGAGGAACTCGTAGACCGTCGCCGCCGAGGCGATCGGCGCGCCGAAGGGCTGGCCGGGATGCTCGTTCATGCCGCGCCGGAGGCGGTCGGCCGCCGTCGTCGCCGACAGTGCGATGATCGCTGCGGCCGCGAGCGCCGCGGCGAGCGGCAGGCGTCCGCGCTCGCGCGCACCGCGAAGGAGCAGCACGACGGCGTAGCCGAGCATGGGCGCCACCGGCACGAGCCAGCCGAGGCGGTAGAGCATCCACGGAACCCAAAGCCGTCCGGCCACGGCCGCCAGCCCCGGCACGAAGAGCAGCGCGCACGGAACCAGGGTCGTGACGAGCAGGATGCGCGCCGCGCGATCCTCGCGTCGCCGCCGCCACAGGATGACGAGCGCCGCGACCGCCACGAGCGCGACCGGTCCGAACACGGCACCCGGATGCACGATCCACGCGCCGCTTCCGTCGCCGAGCAGGCGATTGAGCGACAGATGCGCCCGCACCACCGGATTGTCGCGAGTCGCCAGCGAGACGCCCTGCTCGCTGAACGTCGTCGCGAGCCAGAGCGCCTGTCCGATCGGGTAGAGTCCGGCGGCGACGAGAGCCGCAGCCACTCCGCGATGATCACGAAGCCACGAGAACGACGTTCGTCCGCGCAGAGCCAGCACCGCGAGCCCGCATCCGAACGCGGCCATCGTATACACGAGGCTGTGCACCGAGACGGTCGCGAGCGCCGCCGCCGCAATCGCGAGCGTGCCCGACCTGGTCGCTTTCTCGTTGCCGGCTTCGTCGATCACCACGGCGACGAGCACCGGCGCCAGCACGAAGGCCGCGAACAGCTTGTCCTGATAGCCGCGTACGAAGAGCGGCAGCGCTTCGGTTCCCCAGATCCACGCGACGGCGGCCGCGACCGTCGCCGCCGCAACAGCAGGCGCCAGGGCCGAGCCGCGCGTGAGCGCCCGCGCGAGAGCCGCCTGGGCGGACAGAACGAGCATCATCGTCGCGGCCGCGAGCGGCCCGGCCTGGACTCGCCACGGCTGCTCGCCGGCGACCGTTGCCACCGTCGCCTGCAACATGAGCCACACGCTCCAGAGGAAGCGTGGATGCACGGCCGAGTGTCCCGTGGCCGGATCGGCCGAGATCGCCATCTGCGTGAAGCCGAAATGCCCGCCGGCCAGCCAGCCGCTGACAAACGAGAGATCCCACCAGTCGTCGACGTTGGCGCCCGAGTGCGCGAGCGTTACGGGGACAAGCAGCGCCGCGCCGGCCAGGAACGCGATGATCTCTGCGGAGGACGCGCCGTCGAACAGGGACACGCGGCGCCCTCGCCTGCGCGCAAACGCGGCAAGAGCGAGGGCTGCCGTCGCCGTCCACGTGACGACCGGTGCGAGAGCGACGCTCGCTCCGGCGAGGTAAAGCGGCAGCAACAGCAGCGACAGGAAGGCGAGCGACAAGGCCGCTTCGACCGCGAAGCGCCCGCAGCCCCACGGGCCGCGCGCGACATCGAAGCCGCGGTGCAGCAGGGCGCCCGGCAACCAGAGCAGAGACGCGACGAGAAGGAACGTCATCGTCAGTTGAGGTAGCCGAGATCGCGCAGCCTCTGCATGACTTCGGCTTCCTCCTCGGCCGAATACTCGCGCGACGGGCCGCGATCCGAATCGCCGGCCGCGCCGCGCCTGGGCGGCCTGGCGGCGAGCAGGCCCGGAGAGAGCACCTCCTCGAGCACGCGTCCGTCCATGTCGGCGGGGATCTCGCGGTCGAGCAGGTAGAGGATGGTCGGCGCGAGGTCGACGATGCTCGCGTCCGGTGCGGCCGCGCCGCCGCGCACCAGCGGGCCGGCCGCGACGAACATGCCGTTGTCGCGGTGCATGCCGGAGTAGCGGTACGTCGCGTCCCAGATCCGCGAGGAGCCGAAATCGGAGAGGCCGTAGAAGATGTCCGCGTCGTCCTGGGGAAGCAGGATGAGGTCGGGCGCCTCCTCGAAGCGCGAGCCGTGGTAGACCTCCTCGCGGCGGATCGCGCGCGAGACAAGGGGCCGCCCGAGCTCCGGATCGCGCCACGCGAGCAGCGCCGCGGCGATCTCGTCGCGCGTGCGCTCGTAGTCGGCCGGCTCGACGCTGCCGTGGGGCTCGCGACCCTTCACGTTGAGGAAGAGCGAGCCGTAGTGGCGGCCGAAGGAATACGCGCTGCTGCGCTGCCAGTCGATGTTGTGGAAGCTCAGGAAGAAGCGCTTGAGCACCGAGTCGAACGAGTAGACGTTCTTGTACTCGGCGTGCTTGGCGATGCCGAGGCTGTCGACCAGCTTGTGCACGTTGCGCAGGCTGAACCCGCTGCGCAGCGCGAAGGCCTTCATGCGCGTGGCCGCATCGTCGTCGAGCCTCAGGAAGCCGAGCTCGAGGAGCAGGTTGTTGAGCACGACGAAGCGGGAAGCGCGGCCCATGCCGTGGTCGCTCATCAGCATGACGGTCACGTCGTCGCCGGCCTTGGCGATCACGCGCGCGATGTCGGCGTCGAGCCTCTCGAAGTAGCGGATGACGGCCTTCTCGTGGACCCCCGCCCCGCGCCCGTCACGCCGGCTGCGCCAGGGATGCTCGGGATCGATGGCATGCCAGAGCTGGTGCAGGATGCGGTCCACGTCGAAGTAGACCGTCATGAAGAAGTCCCAGTCGTCGCGCTCCATCAGATAGAGCGTCGTGCGCGTGAGCAGCTCGAGCAGCTCGTCGCTCGCCTGGAAGAACGCTTTGGCGCCGCGCTCGGAGAACGTCTCCGAGGGATAGATGCGGTAGTCGCCGACCGCCTTCTCGATCTCGGCCGCCAGCGTCGGCGGCCACGTGTAGTCTTTCGCGAAGTACGGCGTCATCCAGCCGCTGATGAACGTGCCCTCGACCGGCTCGACGGGATAGGAGATCGGCACGTTGACGACGCCGACTCTGGCGCCCGCGTCGCTCAGCAGCCGCCACAGCGTGCGCCCGCTGCGCATGCTCGCGTTGACCGGCGGGAAGACGTAGCTGCCCTCGCGCCGGTACAGGAAGTCGTACACGCCGGTGCGGCCGGGATTCATGCCGGTCGCGAACGACGTCCAGGCCGGCCCCGAGGTCGGAGGCATCGTCGAGCGAAGCTGACCGCCGACGCCGCTGGCGAGCAGCCGGCGCAGGGTCGGCATGTGGCCGCTTTCGGCCAGGCGCGCGAGCAGCGGAAAGGGCGCGCCGTCCAGGCCGATCACGAGAACGCGATTTCGGGGTGCCATCGAGGTTCGACTCGCACCGCGGCGGGCGCGAACCGGGCGACCTTACCAGCGCCAGCCGTGTGCACGAAACCGCGAGCGCATCGCGGCGAGCGGACTTTGCAGGTCCTCTAGGCTCCTCGTGTACCGTTCGGAGAGGTCGGTCATCTCGCCCGGATCGGCCACGATGTCGTAGAGCTCGAGGCGCTCGGGCTGGTTGGTCGTGGTCCCCTTGGGCGCGCGCGGATCCCTCGGCGTGCCGTCCGGAGTCACGATGAGCTTGCGGGTGTCGCTGCGCAGCGAGAACACGTGGTTCGCGCGTGGGCCGATCGAGTAGCAGCCGGCATCCCGCAGCGTCGAGTCGGGCATTGCGGAGACGCTTGGTCTCACGCCCAGCGCCGACACGAACGACCGGCCGTCGAAATCGGCGCCGTCGGCCTCGACCCCGGCCAGATCGAGCAGGCTCGGAAGAATGTCGACGGCGCAGACCTGATTCCGCACGCGCGCCGCCTGGAAACGCGCCGGCCAGGAAACGACGAGTGGAATCCGGATCGTCGGGTCGTAGACGAACCATCCGTGCTGGAGCAGCTCGTTGTGCTCGGTCAGGCTTTCGCCGTGATCGGCCACCACGAGGACGACGGTGCGATCCTGCTGTCCGGCCTTCGCCAGCATCGAAAGGATGCTGCCGAGGTGCGAGTCGGTGAGCTTCACGTCCCCGTCGTAGCGCCGCACGTACTCGGAAAGGCGCGTCAGCCCTTCGATGCGCTGGTAGAGCGGAATGACGCCGAGCCCGAAATTGGTCGGAGAGACCGGCACGACGCGGTCCGGATTGAGCGGCGCAGCCGCGGAGTAGTCGATGTCGGCACTCCACGACGCCGGCGCGGAGTCGTAGGGCCCGTGCGGCTCCATCATGTGCACCCAGGCCAGCCACGGCCCCTTGGCCGACGGCGTGCCGAGGAAGTCGCCGAACAGTGAAACCAGTTTTTCATCGATCTGGCCGGGACCGCCGTTGACCACTTCGAAGCGGTCGAATCCCTGCGCGAAGCCGTGCTTCTCGTCGGCCAGCCAGTTGCCGATGAACGCGGTGGTCGAGTAGCCGGCTTCCTTCAGGCGCTCGGCCAGCGTGCGATTGTCCGGACCGAGCTTCTCCTTGTTGAAGAGTACGCCGTGGCGGTCCTGGTAGACGCCGGTGACGATGCTCGCCAGCGCCGGCGCCGTCTCCGGCGCGCTCGTCACCGCGTTCTCGAAGACCAGCGACTTCTTCGCGAGCGCGTCGAGCGTCGGCGTCGGCGACGGCGCGGCGGCGTAGCCGTAGGCGCCGACGTGATCGCGCCGCAGCGTATCGATGGAAACGAGAAGCACGTTCGGCCGATCCGCTTTCGCGCAGCCCCCGGCGAGCGTGGCCGCGATGGCGAGCAGAACGGCGAGATCCGGAAGACGCCGCGCGGCGGGCTTGCGCCGTCCGCCGCGCAAAGTCGGCATGCGCCCGATCGCCTGCAGGCCGCGCCCGAGGGCGGCGCCGCTGCGGCGCGCAATCCACCGCAGACCGCGTCGCAGGATCTCGCGCACCGGCAGCTCGGCGACATAGGCTTCGAGCATCTCGGCGCTGGTGCCGGGCTGGGAGAGCAGGCCGAGGCGCAGCAGTCGTGCGCCGTCGCGGTCGCGCGCGAAGGCCGGCTCGGCGCACCATTCGAGCAAAGGAGCGGCGGTCGCCGCGAGGCTGCGTTCCCGAGCGACCCAGCGCGCTCCGTCGATGCGTGCGGTCGCAACGCCTTCGGGCAACGCGCGGGCCGCATCGCCGACGACGCGCGCGAGATCGTCCGCATCACCGGGCAGAGCCGCCAGCGCGAATCCCGACTCGACCAGCGCTGCGCCGCTCTCGCTGCGCGCCGTAGTCACGCACACGAGGCCGTGGGCCAGCCACTCGACGGCGCGATTTTCCGAGCCGAGGCGGCGCTCGTAGAGCCCGCGTTCGACGTGGAGCGCGAGGTCGGAGGCGGCGTACACGAAAGGAAGAAGCTCGGAATCGACCCAGCCGAGCACGCGCACGCGCGAGGCCGGAAGCCTTGCGATCCACGACATCAGCGCAGCCTGGCTCGATTCGTCGTGGCCGGGGATCGCGCCGCCGGTTACGAGAAGATGCAGGCGGGCGTCCCTTTCCATCGCCAGCGCGAGGCCGCGGCCGAGCGTGTCGACGTCGACCCACGTGTTGACGCCGCCGGAGGCGAGCAGCACGAAGGCTTCGTCGCCGAGATCGAAGCGGCGGCGCGACGCGGCGCGATCGGCGACGGCGGCCGGCGGCGTCGCGCATGGAACGACCGACACCAGCTCTTCGCCCGCGGTGCGCGCCGACAGTCTTCCGGCCAGCCCGAGCTGCCCGACGAGGGCATGCGACTGGGCCTGCGAAACGGCCGAGAAGCGGTCGGCGCTCTCGAGGACCGTGCGCAGCAACGTCCAGAAATGCACGAGGCTCCAGTCGCTGCCGCTGCGCAGGGCCTTGGCCTGGGCCTCGGCCATGATGTCGCCGAAGACGTCGGCCCACATCGGGACGTCGAGCTTCAGGCGCGCCGCCAGCGCTGCGCCGTAGACGGTCACACCGACGACGCAGTCGGGCGCGAAGCGTGCGATGCGGGTGCGCATCGCGGGCGACGCCAGCTCGCGCTCGGTCGTGAACTCGACCGGCGGCAGCGGCGAAGCGGTTGGCAGCATCGAAGCGGGCGGCAACCGCGAAGCGTTCCACCGGAACGGCGCCGCTTCGTTCTCCTCGAGCACCGCGAGCAGCAGCACGTCGTGTCCGGCTGCGATGAGCGCGGTCGCGAAATGCGCGGAGCGGAGTCCTGGCCCCGCGTGGCGCGGTGCGGGAACGAAGGACGGCACGCCCATGCCGACGAGCAGGACGCGGCTCATGCCTTGCTCCCTGCCGCTCTGGCGGATGCGCTTTTCCCCCGCACGGCGGCCGCACTCCGTGGCGGAACGCCGAATGCGCTCCTCGACGGAGTTGCGGTTTGCAGTCGAGACGCGCCGGCCAAGGAACCGGTGCGCAGCTCTAGGACGAAGCGCGGCAGCGCGGCGTAGGCCGCCAGCACCGGCGCAATCTCGCGCCAGCGACGACGGCCGCCGAGCCATTTCGCCTCGGCGCGCAGCCACGCCCACGCCCCTCGCTCGCGCAGCAGCTGGCGCACGACGAAGCGAAGGCGGTTGCGGTGGTAGCGGCGAAGCATGTCGGTGCCGCAGGAAGCGGAGGCTTCGGCGTGGCAGGCTTCGGAGCCGGGCACGTAGACGACGCGAAGGCCGGCCCGCTTCGCCCTCACGCAAAAATCCACCTCTTCGAAGTAGGCGGGATAGTAGCCTTCGTCGAGGCCGCCGAGGCGCTGCCAGGTCGACGCACGCACTGCCATCAGCGCGCCGCAGACGTAGTCGACGTCGCTGGGCTCGCGCCACGCGGACGGATTGCGCGAGCCGCGCCCGAAGTGCGTCGTCAGGCCGTTGGCGTCGATGCGCGCGCCGGCGTGCTGCAGGGTGAGGCCGTCGGCGTCATAGAGGCGCGCTCCCGCCACCGCGATGCGCGGATCTTCGAGCGCCTCCGCCAGCGGCGCGAGCCAGCCCGGTGAGACGATGCAGTCCTGGTTGACGAGCGCGAGCACGCTGTCGCCGCCGACTTCGGCGAGCGCAGCGGCCACGCCGCGATTGATCGCACCCGCGAAGCCGTGGTTGCGCTCGAGCGCGAAAATTGTGATGCGACCGCCCGAGCCGGCGGCGCGCTCGCGCGCGATCGAGAGACCTTCGTCGCGGCTCGCATCATCGACGACGACGATGCGAAGCCGCGCGTCGTCCGACGCGAGCAGGGCATCCAGGCAATTGCCGATGTGCGCGGCGCCGTCGAAGAGCGGCACGACGGCGACCGCCGGGACGGACTTCGCGCGCGCCGCTTCGATCACGCGATTTCCCACGCAGGCTGCACCGCGCCGGTGCGCACGCGGCGACGACGGCTGGCCGCCGCGAATCCCGCCGTCCAGGCCGCCAGGCCCGCGAGCAGCAGCGGCGAAAGAAGAAGCGTCCATGCTGCGGCGGCCCTGCCCTCCCGGAGCTGCCAGCGGGCAATGCGAACGATTCGCGCCGGCAGCAGCAGTCCGGCGCGCCACGCACCCGCGGCGAACCAGCTCCCGGGCATCGGCCTCGTGCGCCGCGCGCGCGCCGCGGTTCGCCCGAGGCGATGCTGGTGGCGAAGCATTTCGACGACGCCGCCGGGGTGGCGGTGGATCGTCACGACGGCGCGGCTGCGAACGACGCTCTCTCCGAGGTCGCGCAGCGCCTGTGAGAAGACGAGGTCCTCGCCCGGCCAGAAGTCGGGAAATCCGCCGGCGCGGTCGAAGTCGCGCGCGCGGCAGAGCAGCGTCGTCGAAGGCGGCAGCCATCCGGGCGGAGCGGGATGGAGCGAAGCGGCTTCCTTGAATTCGAGGATGTGGCGGCAGCGCGCGACGAGGCCGCCTTCGCCGAGCACGCGTGCGCTGACCGCGGCGGCGGACGTCGCGTCGAGCTCGCCGGCGAGGCCGAGGGCACCGCCGGCCGCAAGGCGGCAGTCGGCGTCGACGAACAGCAGCAGGGTTTCGTCTGCGCCCGTGCGGGCGACGTGCGCGCGGCCGGCATTGCGCGCGGCACCCGCCGAGGCGGGCGCGGCGAGCGCGACCAGCTCGACCCGGTCATCACGGCACGCCCAGGCGCGCACCACCTCGGCCGTCGGATCCTCGGCGGACGTGACGACGACGACGCGGCCGACGAACGGAGCGTTGCCGAAGCGCAGCGATTCAAGGGTCGCGCCGATGGTCTTCTCGGCGCGGCGCGCGGGAAGGATGGCAACGCACGCCCGGCGCGCGGCGTGTGGCCGGGAGTCGATCAATACTGGTCTTGGGTCACGCGCAGGACTTCACCGACCGTCGTCATGCCGTCGGCCACCTTCCAGAACCCGTCCATGCGCAGGGTGCGCATGCCGCGCGAGACCGCGTCCTGCTTGATGCGGTCGGCGGTGGCGCGCGAGACGATGAGGTTGCGGATGGTGTCGTCGCAGACGAGCAGCTCGTAGATGCCGCCGCGGCCGTGGTAGCCGGTGCCAGCGCATTCCGGGCAGCCCGTGGACTCGTAGACCGTCAGGGGCCGCGTTCCGCGCGGGCCGAGCTCCTTCAGGAACTCCGGCGACGCGTCGATGCGGCGATGGCAGTTGCTGCAGACGCGGCGCACGAGGCGCTGGGCCAGCACGCCGATCAGCGACGATGCGAGCAGGTAGTCCTCGACGCCCATGTCGAGCAGTCGCGAGATCGCGCCGGCGGCGTCGTTGGTGTGCAGGGTCGAGAACACGAGGTGGCCGGTCAGGGCCGCCTGGATGGCGATCTCGGCCGTCTCGGCGTCGCGGATCTCGCCGACCATGATGACGTCCGGATCCTGACGCACGATCGAGCGCAGCCCGTTGGCGAACGTGAGCCCGATCTGGGACTTCACATGGATCTGGTTGACGCCGCGAAGCTGGTACTCGACCGGATCCTCGATGGTGATGATCTTGAGCTCGGGCGAATTGATCTTGTCGAGCGCGCCGTAAAGCGTCGTCGTTTTTCCGGAGCCGGTCGGGCCCGTCACGAGGATGAGGCCGTGGGGCTGCGAGATCATGTGCGAGAAGTTGCCGAGGATGTCGTCGGGCATGCCGAGGCGGCCGAGGTCGACGACCACGCTCGAACGGTCGAGGATTCGCAGCACGACGCTTTCGCCGTAAAGCGTCGGAAGGCTCGAGACGCGCAGGTCGATCTCGCGTCCGACGAGACGCAGCTTGATGCGTCCGTCCTGGGGCAGGCGCCGCTCGGCAATGTTGAGCTTCGCCATCAGCTTGATGCGCGAGATGATGGCCGCCGTCAGGTTGCGCGGCGGCGGGTCCTGGTCGTGCAGCACGCCGTCGATGCGGAAGCGCACGCGCAGCTCGTTCTCGAAAGGCTCGACGTGGATGTCCGAAGCCCGCTGCTCGACGGCCCGCGACAGGGTCTGGTTGACGAGGCGGATGACGGGAGCCTCGCTGGCCATGTCGCGAAGATGCTCGACGTCCTCTTCGTCCTGGGTGAGGATCTCGATGCCGCTCTCGTTGTCGTCGCCGCCGCCCTCGCCTTCGCCGTAAATGGTTTCGAAACGCTCGAGCAGATCGCGGGTCCGAACGAGCACCGGCTCGACCGACAGGCCGGTCACCTGCTCGAGCACCTCGATCGTCGCGGTGTCGCCCGGGTCGGCCATCGCGAGGCGCAGCACGCCGTCGCTGAGCGAGATCGGAAGGATGCGCGAGGAGCGCATGTACTCGACGGAGACGTGTTCGAGAGCGGGAGGCTCCTCGGGAATCTCCGATGCGCGGACCATCGAGACGCCATGGTAGGAAGCCAGGATGGGCAGGAGGTCGTCCTCGGACAGGAAGCCCAGCTCGACGAGCATGCGCTCGATGCGCTCTCCTTTCTCGGCGGAGAAGCGGCGGACCTTGCGTAGATCGTCGGTCGAGACCTTGCCGCTCCCCAGAAGAGCCTCGTCGAGTCCGCTCGAGAGTCCCAGGTCTCCGCTTCCTGCAGTTGCCATTGGCGCCTAGCCTGCCCGTTCGGGAGCGGTCTCTCAACCCGCCATGCGCCGCGAAGCTGCAGACATGGCGGAATCGGCCGGCGGGTTGCATGCCGCTGACGGCTCGCTCGCACAGGAATCGAGCCTCTCGACGATGCTCTCGCGCAGCGCGGCGATGCCGGCGCCGATGAACACGCCCTGCGCCCCCGGCGCGATCGCCGCACCGCCTTCGAAGACCGACATCTCGACGCGGCCGCAGACGACCTGGAAGAGCCACGCCGACCGGTCGCCCTCGCCGCGCACGAAGCCCTTGGCGCGCAGCACCTCGGCCGGAAGCCGGCGCAGCTCCTGTTCGAGCGACGCGCGATCGACATTCCTGTCGGTGCGCCACGAGAAGGATTCGAGCCCGTCTTCCTTCAGGTGAGCGGCATCCGTGGCCCTCTGCTTCGGCGCGCGCGGCCTCGCCGCCGTCGTCGCGAGCAGCAGGTCGCCGCCTTCGAAGGGCTCGGCGCCGCGGCCGTCGAGAATGCGCGCCCGCGGATTCCATCCGGCGAGGCGCTCGCGAAGCCGCGACAGCGTGCGGGCCGTCACGAGGTCGCCTTTGGAAATGACGAGGAAGTCGGCCGCCGCGATCTGGCGCCGCGCGGCGCCGCTCGTCCTCCACGCCGTCTGCCAGGCCCTGGCGTCGACGACCGTGACGACCGAATCGATACCGATGCCGCAGCGGCGAAGACGCTCGAGGGTCGGCGCCGGGTCGGCTGCGCCGCTGGTCTCGATCACGAGCAGCGCGGGATCGACGCGCCGGATGAGCTCGTCGACGGCCAGGTCGAAACGGTACTCGTCGATGCTGCAGCAGATGCAGCCGGAGGCCAGCTCGACGACGTTCTCGACGAACTCGAATCCGCTGAGCACGCGCCCGTCGATGCCGATCTCACCGATCTCGTTGACGACGACCGCGATGCGGTCGCGGCCGCCGTCTCGCTCGAGCAGTCCGCGCAGCAGCGTGGTCTTGCCGCTGCCGAGGAAGCCGGTGATCACGCAGGCTGCGACGCGGCGGCTCGTCATCGCCAGCGCTCAGCTCCCCGCGCGACCGTAGTGGTCCTCGAGCCGCACGACATCGTCGAGCTCGGGCGTCGAAGCCTCGAGAAGCTCGACGTCCGCGCGTGCTTCGAAACGATGCCGAGTGCCCGGAACGATACGGAAAACGCTTCCCGGCCCGAGCTCATCGACGCGAGGCGGAGAATCGTCAGGCGACCAGTGGAGAACGAGCGTGCCCGACAGCACGTAGATGGTCTCGTCCTTGACGCGGTGGAACTGGTAGCTCAGCGCGTGGCCGGCGTTGATGTGAAGAATCTTGCCGACGTAACGGCCGGTATGGGCCCACACGATTTCGTAGCCCCACGGCTTCTCGATCCGCCGGGGCGCCTGCTCGATCCGCCCAGGCACCTGCTCGAGGCCAGGCGCCGATCCGCTGTCCGAGTTCGTTCCCATCCCGACGCTGGCTATCGCGATCCTCGCGGTGATCCAAAATCCGGGACGGAAAATCGGGGACAGGTCCCTATTTCCCCGGCTGACCTGTCCGGGAAATCGGGGACGGGTACGCATTTTCCGAGATCGGCGTCGCGAATGCTCGCCGCTCCATCACGGAAAATGCGTACCCGTCCCCGATTTCCTACGACGGCCGTGCGCCGGAAATAGGGACCTGTCCCCGATTTCCGAACGGCTCAGCCGGCCGCTGGCGGGCAGAGCGGGGTACTCGGCAGGCCGACGGCGGCGCGCAGGACGGCCAGCGCGTCGAGCGCGGTGATCCGGCCGTCGCCGCTGAAATCGCAGACCGACAGGCTGCACTCGTGGAGTCCCACGGCCGCCTGCAGCACCGACAGGGCGTCGCTCGCCGTCAGCTCGCAGTCGCCGTTGAAGTCGCCGCAGACCGGGCATTCCTCGGTCGTCGTCGTGGTCGTCCCGAGCAGGGTCGTGGTGGTGGTGGTCGTCGTCGGCACGCACTCCGGATCTTCGACCTCACCCGGCACGCACACGCCGGCCGCGCAGACGTCGCCGATCGTGCACGAATTGAAGTCCGTGCAGTCTTCGGTGTTGTTCGCGTTCAGGCAGGTGTCGCCCGCTTCGACGCAGGAGTCGTCGGTGCAGGCGTTCTCGTCGTCGCAGGAGTTGGGCCCGCCGCTGACGCAGCTGCCGTTGCTGCACGTGTCGCCGACGGTGCAGAACTGGCCGTCGTCGCATGGAGCGGTGTTGTTCACGCTCGCGCAGGCGTTGCCGAGCTCGTTGCAGGTGTCGCTGGTGCAGTCGTTGTTGTCGCTGCAGTTGCGCGTCGAGCCGAGGCAGGTGCCGAGCGTGCACGTGTCATTGACCGTGCAGAACAGCCCGTCGTCGCAGGCGTTGCTGTTCGGCGCGTTCACGCAGGCATCGCCCGCCTCGTCGCACGAGTCGTTGGTGCAGTCGTTGTTGTCGCTGCAGTTGCGCGCCGTCCCGACGCAGGAGCCGCCGGAGCAGGTTCCGCCCACGGTGCAGAACACCCCCGAATCGCAGGGGTCGTCGTTGTTCACGTGGTCGCAGGCGTTCGTCGTTTCGTTGCAGGTGTCGTCGGTGCAGCCGTTGGAGTCGCTGCAGAGGTTCGGCGGGCCGCCCACGCAGGCGCCGCCCGAACAGGCGTCCCCCGACGTGCAGAACTGGCCGTCTTCACAGGGGTTCGTGTTGTTCGGGTTGGTGCAGGCGTCGGTCGTGTCGTTGCAGACGTCGTTCGTGCAGTCGTTGTTGTCGCTGCAGTTGCGCGCCGCTCCGCCGCAGGTGCCACCGCTGCACACGTCGTTCACCGTGCAGAACAGGCCGTCGTCGCAGGCGTTGGTGTTGTTGACGTTGTCGCAGACGTTGGTCGTCTCGTTGCAGGAGTCGTTCGTGCAGTCGTTGTTGTCGCTGCAGTTGCGCGCCGGGCCGGATCCGCAGGTGCCGCCCGCGCAGGTGTCCGAAACCGTGCAGAAGTTGCCGTCCTCGCAGGGAGCGGTGTTGTTCACGTTGCTGCAGGAATCGGCTTCCTCGTTGCACGAGTCGTCGGTGCAGACGTTCGAGTCGTCACAGGTCGGCGAGAAGACCGAGCAGGTTCCGCCGCCGCAGGTGTCGTTCGTCGTGCAGAAATTGCCGTCGTCGCACGGTGCGCTGTTGCTCAAGTTGTCGCAGGTGTCCGTGCTCTCGTTGCAGGAGTCGTCCGTGCAGCCGTTCTGATCAGCGCAGTCGCGCGCCGCGCCCTCGCAGGCGCCCATGTGACAGGCGTCGTCGACGGTGCAGAACGAGCCGTCGTCGCACGGCCCGTTGTTGTTGTCGGGCGAGTACTTGCACTCGTCCGTGCCCTCGTTGCACGAGTCCTTGGTGCAGACGTTGTCATCGTCGCAGTCGCGGGGCGTCGGGCCGGCGCACGCGCCGTCCGTGCACACGTCGCCGAGGGTGCAGAACTGCCCGTCGTCGCAGGCCGTGCCGTTGCCGACGTTTTCGAACGTGCAGCCGTCGGTCTCCTCGTCGCAGATCTCCGTGGTGCACTCGTTGCCGTCGTCGCAGCCGTTTCCGGGTCCGGCCGTGCAGGCTCCTGCGCTGCAGACGTCGCCGGCGCTGCAGAACAGGCCGTCGTCGCAGGGAGCGGTGTTGTTCGTGAAGACGCAGTCGCCGGTTGCTTCGTCGCAACTGTCGTCGGTGCAGACGCTCTCGTCGGCGCATTCCTTGTCGGCGCCGGCCTCGCACTCGCCCATCGAGCAGGTGTCGTTCAGAGTACAGAGGTTGCCGTCCTCGCAGGGCGAGCCGTTGGCGACCTTCATGGATTTGCAGGAATCGGCGCCCTCGTTGCACGAATCGGCGGTGCAGTCGTTGCCGTCGTCGCAGTCGTTGGGGCCGCCTCCGACGCAGACGCCGTCTGCGCAGACGTCGTCCACCGTGCAGAACTGGCCGTCGTCGCAGGGAGTGCCGTCGGCGGCGGTGCCGTGGGCGCATTCGTCGAGCCCGGTGTCGCAGAAGTCGGTCGTGCAGGCGTCGTCGTCGCCGCAGTCGGGCGCGTCGCCGCCCACGCAGGCACCGTCCTCGCAGGTGTCGTCGGTGGTGCAGAACTTGCCGTCGTCGCAGGACGCCGTGTTGTTGTCGAAGACGCAGTCGCCGGTTTCGGGGTCGCAGGAGTCGTCGGTGCAGCCGTTGTCGTCTTCGCAGACGGTCTCAGTGCCGCCGCCGCACTCGCCGTTGAAGCAGGTCGTGTCGCTGGTGCAGGCCGAGCCGTCGTCACAGGTCGAGCCGTTGGCGACCTTCTTGTTCATGCAGTGGTCGTGATCCTCGTCGCACGTGTCCGTGGTGCAGTCGCTGCCGTCGTCGCAGGTGGCTTCCGGACCGGCGGTGCAGACACCGGCGATGCAGGTGTCGTTGTCCGTGCAGAACTGGCCGTCCTCGCAGCCGCTGCCGTCTTCCTTCGGAAGGTCGGCCGGGCAGGCGGCGTCGACCGCCGGACTCTGCTCGCCGCACTTCTCCACGGCGTCGCACTGGTCGACGGCCTCGCGGCAGGCGGCGTGGGGATTGACGAGGTAGCACTTGACCGAGCAGCACGGGCCCGTCTCACACTCTTCATCTCCGTCGAGGATGCCGTTGGCGGGGCCGTTGCAGAGCGAAGGAGGCGTCGGCGGGACGTCAATTTCCGCCACCGCGGCGGCGGCTCCGACGAGCACGAAGAGTCCCGAAATCAGAATCGACTTCCATCCAATGGTTTTCACGTTCCCTCCGCAGCGGATTCTGGCTGCTCCGCCTTCGCGTCCGGTCTCGGGCAAGGGCCCGTCGTCCGGTCTGGCCAATCGCTATATCCGGCGGCACCCGCGCCGCGTCCACCTTTTCTACAACCTGCATGAGCATCCGCTCCTTCGCGCGGAGACCCTTCGTCGCGGACACTACAACACCGCGCACCGGCCCGCCATACGTCCGCACACGCAATTGCCGCACTCTCTCCATCGTTGCACTCGTCCGCGCACCGCTCACTCGCACGCATTCCGCGAAGTCTGCAGACCGTTGCGCCACGTGGCAGATTTGGTCCGATTCACCGCATTTCCCCTCGCCAGCCGAACGCTGAGGTGCGCGCTCGATCCCTGCGCTAGTGGATCAGGTCATACACACTGACACCGAGAGGGACGCGCGGCCCGGATTGCGGTGGGACTCCGGTCGGGGGATGAATTTCCATACAAAGCGGGACGATCCGGACAGCGGTCCGGTCTGCGCGGAGGTCATTCGATGGCGGAGCAATGGATCCCACCGGGCGGTGCGGGGCGGGGCAGGAACGGCCCCTCGCCCGATCCGCTCGAAGAGCTGAAGAGGATCTGGGGGCAGGTGAAACCGGGCGGCCCGGCGGGAGCCGGACCTTCGGGGATCAATCCCTGGCTCGTCCTCGGCATCGCCCTGCCCCTGTGGCTCCTGTCGGGCATTTTCATCGTCGCGCCCGACGAGCGCGGGATCGTGCTGCGCTTCGGAAAAGTGGTCCGCGAGGCCGACCCCGGGCCCGGCTACCACCTGCCGTGGCCAGTCGAGGAAGTCCTCAAGCCCTCCGTCACCCACATCCGCAAGGAAGAGTTCGGCTTCCGCACCGTCGATATCGGCCCGCCGGCCCGCTACTCGGACGAAGACAGCGAAGCCCTCATGCTGACGGGCGACGAGAACATCGTGAAGCTGCAGTTCATCGTCCAGTACCGCATCAAGCAGGATCCGCGCGGCGCGTCCGACTTCCTCTTCAACGTCCGCGACCCCGAAAAGACCGTTCGCGATGCTTCCGAATCGGCGATGCGAGAAGTCATCGGCCGCAGCAACATCGACGACGCGCTGACCGAGCAGAAGGATCGGATCCAGAACGACGCCGAGGCTCTCCTGCAGGGGATCCTCGACCACTATGGTTCCGGCATCGAGGTGGTCACGCTCAAGCTCCAGGACGTCGACCCGCCCGACCAGGTGGCCGACGCGTTCAAGGACGTGATCAGCGCGCAGCAGGACCGCGAGCGTCTCATCAACGAATCGCGCGGCTACGCCAACGACGTCGTGCCGAAAGCGCGCGGTCAGGCCGCGCAGATGCTGAATGAGGCCGACGCCTACTCGCAGTCCAAGGTGATCGACGCGCAGGGCGCCGCCTCCCGCTTCGTCGCGCTGCAGACCGAGTATGCGAATGCAGTCGACGTCACGCGCACGCGCCTGTGGATCGAGACGATGGAAGACGTGATCGGGCGCAGCAACCTGATGCTGATCGACGAGGCGGCCGGCAAGCAGGTTGTGCCGTACCTGCCGCTGGACAAGATGCTCGAGCGCATGCCCGAGCCGGCCGGCGAGGCACCCGTCTCCCCTGTGCCGCGGCCCGGGAGGGGATGACGATGAACATTCGCGCCGTTCCTTTCCTGATCCTCGGCCTCGTACTGGCCGTCTGGAACCTGGCCGCCTTTCGCGTGCCGCAGTGGAAGCAGGCCGTCGTCCTGCAGCTCGGCGAGCCGGTACGCACCGTCCAGGAGCCCGGCCTCTACTGGAAGCTCCCCTTCGTGCAGAACGTCCTGCTGTTCGACCGGCGCCTGATGGAATACGACGCGGCCCCTCGCGAGCTGCTCACGCGCGACAAGCAGCAGCTCGTCGTCGACAACTTCGCGCGCTGGCGCGTGCTCGATCCGCTGCAGTTCTACCGCACGGTGCGCAACGAGGAGGGAGCGGCCTCGCGCCTGGACGACATCATCTATTCCAATGTGCGCGAGAACCTCGGGCGCCACACCTTCAGCGACGTCATCAACACCAAGCGCGCCGCCCTCATGGCCGAGGTGACCAAGAGCACCGACGCCAAGGCGCGGGAGTTCGGCATCGAGGTCGTCGACGTGCGCATCAAGCGCGCCGACCTTCCCGAGAAGAACGAGATGAACGTCTTCAGCCGCATGCGGACCGAGCGCGAGCGCCTGGCCAAGAAGTTCCGCGCCGAGGGCGACGAGGAAGCGCGCAAGGTGCGCTCGGAGTCGGACAAGGAGGTCGCGATCCTGCTCGCGCAGGCCCGCAAGCAGTCGGAAATCACGCGCGGCGAGGGCGACGCCAACGCCGTTCGCATTTTCGCGGAGGCTTACGGCCGGGATCCCGGGTTCTACGTTTCCAGCACAGTGGGATCCGAAGCTTGGAATTCACGTGACTTGAAGTCGCGGCC
>JADMIO011627935.1_pt1 | contig 47354 bp, 38 predicted proteins | sample 8958161 | NCBI WGS metagenome assembly JADMIO01 (sample SAMN16585339, study PRJNA669376) | soil metagenome | isolation source: Crop rotation soil | place: USA: Cullars Rotation, Alabama | collected 2011
CGCGACTTCAAGTCACGTGAATTCCAAGCTTCGGATCCCACTGTGCTGGAAAGCTCTCCGCATCGCAAATTTACATTCCAAATAGAAAGGATTTAAGTCATGCTGTATAAGAAGGGTGAATTGTATGTGTCTCGTTGTGGTCATACCTTGATGCTGTTCTTTCCTGAGAACGATGTGTTCGAAGGTTATGAGTCTTACGAACAGAAAAGTGTGGCGCAGAAAAGAGGAAATATTGCTGGCTCACTTTTCGCTGATTTTACTGATAATGCTCAGCCTGGTGGCGAGACCTTGATGGGTGTTCCGATTGAAGTTCGCAAAGCTACTGATGAGGACATTATTGAAATCATCAGAAACTGGAATGATCGGGGAAATATCCCGATAGAGTATTGGCTTACAGTAATACCAATCGAGGGTCGCGGTCTTCTGCAACATGAAATCGAACGGATACAGCGGATTTATCACGAGCTGCAAGTCACAGTCTGATGGTAACGAAGTGGAAGGAAGTTCCAATGTGCTATGAGCCAATCGAATGTTTTTTGCGCAATCCGGTGGTTTCTGTAACGGTTGTTTCCTTGTTATTTGCTGCTGTCCTAATCGTATTGCCGAAAAAGGGTACTACACAGCCTAAATCCGCATTTCTGATGTGGTTAGCCGGAGCATCTATCACAGTTGTCGGTCAGATAATGTTGGGTAATAATTGGCTTGAAAGCATAGACCTTTTTTTTCATATGGCTATGGCTGGAGCAATCGGATCAGTAATATACATTGTTTTTACAGATGTTAAAGAGTACATGCAATGAAAATTGCAACACGCCGTAATCGGAGCAACAATCTCCGGTTACGGCTTTTTTTATTTTCCGATATAATTTCGGCAATTGGTTCATCACTTCGAAGAAAGGGGACGGATATGGCGATTAATGGGTCTATCGGAGATATGATCATTGGATTTGCTGTTTTAGGGTTTGGATTGGACATAGTTGTTGGTTTTTTCGCTTTAATATGTGGAAGAAGTTTGAACCTCGAATGGTCGATTGGAAGTTTAATTGCATTGCTCATAGGTGCAATGGGCACGGCAGTTCTTAGCAATATAATGGGAGACGAAATTTCCCTTTACGCTATGATGAGTTCGTTCGGGATAATCTTCATGGCATGGGCGATGGGGGCAATCCTCATAAAAGTTTTTGAAGCACCATGAGCTACCAATCTCGCAGCCTGGCTTTTCCTCTAAAAAGGAATTAAAAAGCTAGGCTGCATTTACTTTTTATATTAGCTCGGCTTATAATCTATCAATGTCTGGACATTCCAAATGGTCAACTATAAAACGTCAAAAAGGTGCTACCGATGCAAAACGCGGTCAGCTATTCACACGACTCGGTAAAGATATTACAATCGCCGCACGACAAGGCGGAGGAGATGCAAATGCTAATCCTACACTTAGAACTGCTATCGAAAAAGCCCGTTCTGCAAACATGCCAAAAGATAATATCCAGCGCGCTATTGATCGCGGTACAGGCAATCTTCCTGGCCAACAGCTTGTAGAAGCCGTTTACGAAGGTTATGGTCCTGGTGGAGTCGCACTCTTAATCAAAACTTTAACCGACAATAAAAATCGTACAGTTGCTGAAATCAGAAATACTTTCAATAAAAATGGCGGATCACTTGCAGACGCAGGTTCTGTTGCTTATGTATTTAATGGAAGCGAACCGACATTCACAATTCCACTAACAGGAGATACCGAAGAAAAATTTGGAGATTTATTAGAAGCTCTCGAAGATTTAGATGATGTTGTAGAAGTTTTCCACAACGCTTCAAATGAAGGCTAGTTTATAAACTGACTCGAGAGGTAAAACTTTCGATAAAAATACCTGAACGCATCAGAAAAGTATGTATATAGAAAAAAGTGAAGCTATTTTTGAGGGAGTTTTACCTCTCAACTTATGATCCTACTAGGAATCGACCCAGGTACTGCCACAACCGGATACGGAATTATTGATACGACTAATCCTCGCAAACTTGTTTCTATCGAATATGGCCAAATTAAAACTGAAACCGAGCAAGTAATGCCTGTAAGATTACAGAAAATGTATAACAGCGTTATTGATTTGATTAAGCGCCATAAACCCGATGCAATGGTTATAGAACGCCTCTTTTTTAACACAAACGTTAATTCAGCAATAAATGTCGGACAAGCCCGCGGAGTTTATATGCTCGCAGCAGGACAACATAAATTACCGGTCTTTGAATATACTGCATTAGAAGCTAAAATGGCATTAACGGGACATGGTCGTTCTGATAAAAAAGTTGTGCGAAGCATGGTGGCTGAACTACTTGGAATCAAAACCCAAATAAAGCCAATCGACGCTTCAGATGCTTTAGCTATGGCTTTATGCCATGTAATCAAATCGGGCCATATCGGCAAGTAACACAAATGGTACTAACAAAAAAACTCGCATACATTCTAATCTCAGCAATATACGCTGCATCAATTGCAGTCTCATATTTATTTTTACAACCCGACGATCACAAATATTTAATATGGGGATTATCAGCAGTTTTACTCGCAATCGTTAACTTTCTTTTAATAAAAGTTTACGGATACACAGAGTATCTTAAATCAAAATTAATATTTATTTCAATCATTGTTTTCCTCGGATACTTTTTATTGTGGTTCTTTCCTACATTAGGGACATACAGCCGTATCGTTTACATAATCGTATCAGCAATCGGTTTGTATATGCTTTTATTGGCTATTAACGTTTACATTGTTTCGGAACGACGTGAAGACTCCATACCTCTTTTACAGCCGGCAAAAGTTGTTACATATCTTGCGTTTGTTGTAACTGTGTTCTTAGCCTCTACAATCATTTATAAAATAGAATTATTTAGTGCTTATCCGACTTACAATCTGATTTTAAAAATTATTTTATTTGGAATATTTTATTCAGTTTTATTTATGAACACGCCATGGGTTTTTATCGGCGAAGGCAGAGTAGGGGGAGAAGCTTTTAATAACGAGGATTTACAGCTATTGCGAAGGCTTCAGATTTTTGCGGTAATTTGTTTAACTCAATTTTCAGTGGTATTAATGTTCTTTCCATTCGAGGCATTCGGCCGTGCGGTAATTCTTGGGGGAACTGTTTATTATATAAATACTTTCATACAAAACTACCTGGCTCACAAGCTGAGCCTTAGGTTCTTATTAGAGGTAATTGCTGCATTAACTGTTATTTATATTCTGGTCTACTTCACATAAAAATAGGGAAATAATACGTAGGGAAAATTAAAATAAATCCCGCAACATCAACTAAATTTAACGATTCTTACATGTAGGAGAGGGGAAAGGGGAAAAGCGACGTTAAAAACTATAGGGTATGTTTGTCATAGTTTTGACCCGAAATACTATCGGGTACTTTGTCATAGTTTGGCAAACTATAGGATCTATTGATGAATATCCATGGTTTGTGGATATCTTGAGCATTTTTATACTCAGGCACAATTAGGGGCTAAATAGCTCCAGTAATTCCATTTAAATTAAATTTAATTAATACAATTTATAGGGAATTTCTCGGAATTTAATTCGAATTAAATTGGTTATTTCCCTTTCTTAATTCGAAACTTATAAATTCGACTATTATGTGCCACTCCCGGTTTATCCCTAGGCCTGACGTCGTAAAAGATACAAATTACGACGAGTTAGATATAGCGTTCCGTAGCCCTACCTATTGCTAAAATAGCTTGAAATCAAAACATTTTTAATTCGCCGAATTAATTCAATTAATTCCCTTTTATATTTTTTGCCGATCTACCTATTCTTTCCTGTATTTTTTGATTATTTTGTATATGCGGCTTGTCCTTGTATAGCCTGGTCTAGGGCCAAATATGGTCTACAAGGCCTATTTTAGAGTGATAATTTGCAAAAAACCGCATGGAATCAACGTTTTTAGACGATACGCGTTTAAACGCGTTTTAAGGCATTTTACCTTTTGAGATGGTTCAAGTTACTTTTATTTAGTTCACGTATGCTGGGCTGACACCTGATAATTAAGAAAACTAATGTAAAAGCAGTCGACATATCTTGGGTCGCTCGTTCTAAGGCTTTTTAACGATCGTCACCGGATACTTTAGACTGCAAACCTGATTATCCTTGACGAGTTACCTTGGTCGTCGTATGTTTGATCTAATGTCCTCCAATGTATCATCAATAAGTTCTTTTAATACTTCAGACGAAGCTTTAGATAATTCATCCGACAAACGGATGCAATCAAAAAGTCATAAAGCTGATAAACAATCTGAAAACCGCAAAACCACAAAACTTGGAGTTTTAATTAATGACTTTTTACAATACTGCGAAATCGAAAAAAACTTATCTCAAGGAACAATTAAGATGTACCATTTCTATCTGTTTCAGTTTGATCACTGGCTTGCAGATCAATACGGAGCCGACGTCGTAAGTTATGAATCGATTACTCCTGAAACTGTAAAAGATTTTAGGGTATACCTAAACCGAAAACTCAGCGATAAAAGTAACCTTCCCCTACGCCGCAATACTCAAAACAGATATTTAACAGCACTTAGATCATTTTTAAGATATTTAATTGTAATTAGAAATTTTGACTCTGCCCTATCGCCCGACAAAGTATTACTTGGAAAATCAGATCCTCGTGTTCCTAAATTCTTAAATGAAGGTCAGGTTGAAGATCTGGTGCAGGTTCAGGATTTAAATAAAAAAAGCGGATTACGCGACCGCGCTATTCTCGAGACTTTATTTAGTACCGGTTTACGTATAAGCGAATTGATTAATTTAAATGTTATTGATTTAAACAGTAAGATTTTAGAACGCCGTGAATTTTCTGTTATCGGAAAAGGCCGCAAAGTTCGCACGGTTTATTTATCGCAGTCAGCCGTTAAATATATTAAACAGTATCTGGCTACACGCCGTGATAATTTCAAACCTTTGTTTATCCGTTATAGCGGAAAATTAATGGATGAAAATGATCCTGATGGCGAATCGTTACGATTAACTCCCAGATCGGTTCAGCGTATGATCAAAAAGTATGCGACTATGGCCGGATTACCGGTTAATGTGACTCCTCACGTTTTAAGACACTCATTTGCTACTGATTTATTGATTGCCGGTGCTGATTTAAGATCGGTGCAGGAATTTCTTGGACATTCTGATGTTTCTACAACTCAGATTTACACTCATATAACTAACAAGCAATTAAAAGAAGTCCACGAGAAATTTCACAATAAGAGATAAAAAAATGAATTTGTATATATGAAAAGATTGACGTCTAAACACGTGTAAACCAAAATTGGTTTGAATTCACGTGTTTAGACGTTTGCTGGTGGATTAAACTTTCACACTTTTACGGTGTTGAACTCGTCGATGAGTGTCGGTACGCAGTTTTGCGTAGCGGTTCGCCGTGAAGTCATTTCCGGGTCTAGCCATAAACCAGCCAAGATCAAGAAATTGATTTATGTCATGCTCGCCGTCTTGCCAGGCGATTCCATCTTCGTATTCGAGTGGAATAAATTCGCCTTTATCAATAGTCAGAAAGACAATGACTTTGGGCTCCTCGACATGAAGATAGAAATGGATCTCCTGAATTTGGTCAGGATCGAATGAGCCTTCCAACAACCGAGATGGATTGTTTATAGGGCCTGGGAGTACAGTCGGGTAAAGCGTTATGGGTCCACGGATATCACTATCATGCATGAACCAGAGAATCGAACGTCCTGCATCGCTTGTTTCAAGCTTGGCTTCAAGTTTGACCTTAGGCCTGAGGATTACATTCCCGCTAAAACCAGTTATCTTCGAGGTGACCTCAATTTCCATCTTGTTTTTTCCTTTGTTTGAGTGCGAAAGATCATCTACCAGCGTGTAGATGCTGTTATTATAAGGTTTTTTGTTTGTTTAGCAAATGAACTAAACTTCAATGATGCTTAGGGTATTGTTAGCCTCTGGAACTCCGACGTTATTTCCGAAAATGACGATAAGTCGATCTCCTGAAAAAATCAGCGAGCGGTCAGTTAATTCTTTAATTGCGGCACGTGTGTTTTCGACCGGGTCCTGGCTTAGGTTTAAATTAAACGAGCGGACTCCAAAACTTAGAGCTAATTTATTTACTGCATCAGGGTTTCTTGAGAAAGCATAAATTGGAAGCGGTGATCTGAATCGCGATAATACACGTGCTGATTTTCCTGATTCTGTAAAAACGATATATCCTTTAACTCCTTCGCCTTCATTCGGTTTTATACGGCTGAATTGTACTGAAGATTCAATTATTATTTCTTCAAATGATTTTGTAGTATGCATAATTGCTAAATCCGGTTCGGATCCTTCGTTGTAGCGTGCAATTTTTGCCATTGTGTTAACGGCTTTAATCGGATGGTCTCCGGTTGCCGATTCTTCGGATAACATTAAAGCGTCGGTTCTATCAAATACTGAGTTTGCAATATCAGCGACTTCGGCACGAGATGGAATAGCGTTTTTGACCATACTCAAAAGCATTTGTGTTGCAACAATGACCGGTTTTGATTGTTCACGGCAAAGTTTAATCATTTGTTTCTGAATTTTTGGAACTCGTTCGATTGGAATTTCAACACCTAAATCTCCTCGGGCAACCATTATTGCATCTGATGCATCAATTATTCCATCGAGGTTTTCGATAGCTTTTAATGTTTCAATTTTCGCAATAATTGCCTGAGTTCCTTTTTGTTCGGTTAAAAACTGGCGCAATGTCGCAATATCTGTCTTGTCCCTAACGAATGACAAAGCAATATAATCTACATTCTGTTCAATTGAAAATTTAATATCTGACATATCCTTTTCATTTAAAGTAGGAACTTTTATTGTAGCCTGAGGAATACTGATAGATTTATGATTTCCTAAAACTCCCCCGCCCCGTACTGTTGCGCGGACATATTTATCAAAAATTTCTATAATTTCTAATTCGATTTTTCCGTCATCAATAAAAATTTCATCATTAACATCGAGGTCATCGATTACCTGCAAATGTTCAAACGGAATATTTGTTAGTACTTTTAGTTCGTCATGTCCAAAAGTGACTTCTTGTCCGATTTCTAAATTTATCTTTTCTTCCCCGTTCGGAAAATCTCCGGTTCTAAGTTCAGGCCCTTGTAAATCAGATAAAATCGCTATATTTAAATCTTTTGCTTTTGCAATTTCACGAACTCGTTTCATTAATTCGCTATGCCATTCGTAGTTATTGTGTTTAAGATTGAATCTGAATACGTTGACTCCTGATTCTAATAATGTGGAAATAACTTCTGAAGATTCTGAAGAAGGGCCTAAGGTTGCTACTATTTTTGTTCTTTGATTCATTTTGAAATTTATATAATTACTTAAGGGGAATTATAGCATTCATCTATAGAAACAGTGTTATTTATAGTTTTTTACATACCAGTCATATGTAATTCTGATTCCGTCTTTTAATGATGTTTTATAATGCCAGCCGAGATTATTTAATTTTGTTACATCGACTAATTTTCGTGGCATTCCGTCCGGTTTTGATTCATCGGTTTTGATTTCGCCTTTGTATTCAACAATATCTGCAACCATTTTTGCCAGTTCTATGATTTCAATATCTTCGCCGGTTCCGACATTTATTATTTCTGAGTCGTTATAGTTATTCATTAAAAAGACTAGTGCGTCAGCAAGATCATCTACGAACATGAATTCGCGTTTGGGTTTTCCAGTTCCCCAGATTGTGACATTAGGCAGATTATTTATTTTGGCTTCATGAATTCTTCTAATTAGTGCCGGTAAAACATGGCTGCTTTCTAAATCGAAATTATCGTTTATTCCATATTGATTTGTCGGCATTGCCGAAATGTAATTTGTTCCATATTGCTTGTTATACGATTGGCACATCATTATGCCTGCAATTTTTGCTGTAGCATATGCTTCGTTAGTCGGTTCCAGTTTTCCGGTCATAAAATACTCTTCTTTAATTGGTTGTTCGGCGAGCCTTGGATAAATGCATGTTGATCCTAAAAATAATAGTTTCTTTACCTGGTTTTTGTATGAAGCTTCAATTATGTTTGTATGAATTTTCAGATTTTGATAAATAAAATCTGCAGGATAATCACGGTTTGCAAGAATTCCTCCAACTTTTGCTGCTGCTAAATAAACATATTCCGGCTGCTCTTTTTTAAAGAACTTCCCTACTCTATTCTCATCTGTCAGATCAAGTTCATCTCTAGTTTTATAAATTAAATTTGTATATTCTAATGAATTTAGTTTTCTTAAGATTGCTGATCCGACCAATCCTGTATGGCCAGCTATATAGATTTTGGAGTTTTTATCAGGAATAGTTTTAGGCATTATTAGAGAATAATCTTTTGTGGTTCCATATCTTTAAGACTGGAAGTTTGAGGCTGTGGATTTTCAGTATTTATAGTAGTAGCTGTATTTTGCTGAGGTTGTGGCTCCGGTTGTTTAGGTTTTTGATCCAATTGCTGATTTGCATGAGGTTTCGGTTTATCTAAATGCTGGTTTGCGTGTGGTTTTGGCTGATTCGGTTGTTGATTCAATGTGTTTGTCTGAGTCTTGGGTTTGTTCTGATTTTGATTAGGGTTATTTGGCTTATGCTGCTTATTCTGTTGATTGTTTTGGTTATTAGTTTGTGGCCTTGGTTGCTGTTGTGGCTTAGGCTCACTAAATTCTTCTATTAGAGCTGGTTTTTCAAAATGCTGCGGATTAATTTTTAATCCGTATTGTCGGCGTGATGCTTCAATAATCTTATCTTTGTGTCCAGAAATATTCTTCGGAAGTGAAAGCGAATGATATGTGAACGCCGGTGAAGTTACATTATCAATCATCATTCTTATTATCATTTGATGGCGATCTAAGGTTGTTAAATCTTCCGGAGTCATTGTTGACCCGAATTCTTTGTATAAAATTTCTGAGTCTTTTGCTCCGACGTTAAAACAAGTGATTGTACCGACGTTTCCTAAAATCGCGGCCATAACGTCTTCATCGATTTGTGTAATGTATTGGTTTGCAAGTGTTAATCCCAATTTATATTTTCGGGCTTCAGAAAGAATTTTTGTGAAAGATGAAGTTGCGAAGTTTTGGAACTCATCAACATATAAGTAAAATGGAACACGCGATTCTTCGGCCTGAAATGCGCGGTTCATTGCTGCAATCTGAATCTTTGTAATAAGCATTGAACCGAGTAATGTTGCGTTGTCTTCTCCGATTTTTCCTTGTGATAGATCACACAGGAAAATCTTTCGGTTATCCATTAATTCTTCAATCTTAACTTTAGATCTCGGATGCGAAATTATTTTTCGGATTAAAGGAGATGTTACAAATTGCCCTACTTTATTTAAAATTGGAGCAACTGCTTCGTTTGCGAATTTTTCGCTCATTCCCTCAAATTCTTTTTTCCAGAACATTGTTAACATCGGGTCATTTATCTGCTCTAAAACTTTATCTCTGAATTTTTTGTCGTTTAGTATTCTAATAACATCAGGTAAAGTTGCGTCCGGAACATTAATTAAAGTAAACAAAACATTACGTAAAATGTGTTCAAGACGGGGTCCCCAGGAATTTGAATAAAGTTTATAGAAAATTCCGATGATTCCCGAAACCATCAATTCTCTTTGTGCCGGATTATGCACTTCTAAAAGATTTAACGGATATCCGTATTCAGGATCAGCCGGATTAAAATAACAAACATCATTAATACGATTTTTCGGAATGTATTGCATAATCGTATCAATAGCATCACCGTGCGGATCTAAAACCGCGACACCAGCGCCTTTTCTAATATCTTCGATAGCCATATTGTCGATAAACCAAGACTTACCTGTACCGGTTTTTCCGACGATATATAAATGGCGTAAACGATCTTTGGCTTTAATTCCAAATATATGTTCGCGATTTTTATAAGAAGTTTTTCCGATAAATGTGATATTTCCCTTTTCTTCATCTGTCATGCCTTCATGCGCAATCGGAAGATTCTCGGGCGGATCTAATTGCAGGCGTTTTCCCCAGACAATGTTTGGAATTCCCATTTTGCCGTTTGGCATGTGCCAAAGCAATGCAATTTCTAGTGTGTTTAATAAGAATTGAGCTCCATATGGTTCGTGGTATCTGGTTGCTGCGATTAATTTATTATTATTGCCGAACATTCCTAATGGTTTTGTTGTAAAACGGTTTCCCACAGGATTTGTGTAAGCGTTAAATGCATTAAAAAGCACTTGTGTATTTGATTTGGAATCAGTGACTAAGCGCATAAATACTCGGTATCCGTGGTATTTTATTTTTTCTTGCATTTGAGAAACTTCATTTTGCATCGATGAAGTTTTAGTTGCAGCTGCATTTATGGCATTTATTTTTGATAAAACTCCTGATTGCCAGCTAGGGTCAGCAGGTTGCAAAATAATTTGAACCCAATAGAAGGCTTTAGGGTCTGGAGATCTGGAAATTGCTGAAAGTACCGATACAATCGGGTCGGTCTCCCCTGCTCCGCTTGCAACTTTGATCGGTAAATAGCTGCTTTTTGATAATGCAATTTCACTTATATCTATTTGGGATGAATCGACATTTTCTAACGGATCAAATTTTTCTATTTCAGTTATATCGGCTTTTCCATATTGTGCTAAAAGCTGATTTTTTAAGTGCTCTAATTCAGCGGTTGTTGTTCCGACTACAAAGTAGATATTTTGCTGCATTGAAATTATGTTTAGTGAGAAGACTGTTCCTATGTCGGCCGGTTTTAATATAGAGAAGATGGATTTTTTAGCCGTTTTTCCCCCAAGGCTAGATAAGAAGCTTAAGCTATTTTCGTGAGTGTATTCATTGTTTTGCGGTACTTTGATCAGTAAAAAACGCATTGTTTTTTGTTCTCCTAGTCCTTCGTGATTCCTACGCCTTGCAGGAAGTCGCTATAGAGATTATACACGACTTTTGATTTTACCAGATGGCAGCATTCGTTTCATTTGAGTTGTATCTACATTTCTTGATTGCATGTATACAGCTAATCCCGTTACATGACATGAATATAAAAAGTTTTGAAATGATTCTGTTGCTGCTCTATGCGGATTAAAAAGCGTACTGTAGCTATCGTATGGAGATATATTGTTTCTAAAGTAGCTTGGCCTATCTGCCTTACGGTTTGAACTAAAATAGCATCTGTCGCTTGAAGCAATAACCATTGTTATAAGGTTTTCACTCATAGCCATAAATGCTCGAAGGTCTATTATTTTTTCCTCGTTTTTAAGCCAAAGAATATCTAATTCAACCTGCTCTGGCGGATAATATTTTTCGATATAATCGTTTCTTTTTTTATTATCCAATCTGTATAACACACATGGTAGAACTATGTCCGGAGTACTGAAGTCGACTCTCGCACATCCGGTATTTAGCCCTTTTTGTATTTCAGGATCTGCCTCTGCTGTTGCTACCCAACTTGTTATTGGTCCGGTATCTATAAATTCGGGCATTTCGTTATAAGGAAGTAAATTGTCATCTCCGGAAATGTAATAATACAAATCTTCGTAAGTCATAGATTTATTATTATCTGTTTCACTTGTATTTAGCCAAGGAGCTGTTGTTGTCATATTGGGGATTATTATAATACAAAACGGGTAACTTTAGATTATTTTCGTTAAAAAAGATTTCCTGTGAATCGGTGTTATCCCGTAAGTTTTGATTGCTTCTAAATGTTTTTTTGTTCCGTATCCTACATTCGAATCAAAATTATATTGAGGATATAAGGCGTGATATTTATTCTTCATTAAATTATCCCGGTAAACTTTTGCGATTATTGAAGCTGCCGCAATTGAAATTGAATGTGATTCCCCTTCTGTTATCGAAGTTGTTTTGGGCTCGCTTACATTTTTGAAAATTTTGTGGTGGTCGACCAGTACGTAACTGATATTTTTTATTTGAAGAGCCGCTTGTTCAAGGGATTTTATGTTGCATTCCCCTACCCCACTTTTATCGATTTCTTCTGATGAAATTTCAACTATGGAGAATTCGGCACAATTTTCGCGTATAAATTTATCTAAAAGTTCACGGTTTTTTAGTGTAACCTTTTTAGAGTCTTTGATTTTTTGAAGGATTTTAAAATGCGGATGTTCGGCGTCTGTTGTCCAAGCTAAAATTTCTTTTGGCCAAACAACAGCAGCCGCAACAATAGGTCCGGCTAAAGGCCCCCGACCAACTTCATCAACACCAGCAATAATGCCAGTTCCAGAATTCCATAGAGTACTCTCATACTTTAAATTTTCGGGCGTAGGATACATTTTTAACTATTTATCTGTGCAGGTTGAGCAGCATCGTCGATTTCAGGTTCATCTTGCATGACTGAAACTGCGGATACTTTATCATCAGATCTAAGTCTCATCAAGATGACTCCCTGAGTTGGTCTTCCCAATACAGGAACGTCTTTAGCAGGAATTCTTATGACCTGACCGCTTTCAGAGGTTAATAATACGTCTTTGATTTCTGATGTTAATGCTTTTACTGCAACAATTTTTCCTGTTTTTTCGGAAACTTTTGATCCGATAACTCCACTTCCTCCGCGGGTTTGTGGTGAATACTCACCCGATTTGGTTGTTTTACCGTATCCGTTTTGAGTAATGAATAATAGTTTGCCGTTGTCGTCTGATAGAGTTTCCATGCTGACTAAATAGTCTTTGCCTTTTAGTTTGATTCCGCGAACTCCAGATGCACTTCGGCCCATTGGGCGAACATCATCTTCTTTAAATCTGATTGATTGGCCTTCAGAAGTTACCAGTAAAACATCATTTGATCCGTCTGTTAATGTTGCACGGACAACTTCATCTCCGTCGTTTAAGCCAATTGCTATTATTCCGGTTTTTCTAATGTTGTCGAATTCGCTTAATGAAGTTTTCTTAACACTTCCATTTTTGGTCGCCATTAAAATGTACAAGTTATTTTTGTTGTCTTCTTCGGCTTTTGAAATTGAAATGACTTCTTCTAATTTCTCTGAAGACGACATGTCGATAAGGTTAACGATTGCTGTTCCTTTAGCAGTACGTGCCGATTCGGGAATATCCCAAACGCGTTTTTCGTAAGCTTTACCTTTGTCTGTTAAGAATAAAATTCTGTCGTGTGTATCGGCCATACGAAGCATTGATACTTCATCTTCTTCTTTAGTCTTCATTCCGACTACGCCTTTTCCTCCCCTGCCCTGTGTTTTATAGACAGATGGTTTTAATCGTTTAATATAACCTGATTCGGTTACTGCAATTAATGTTTGTTCATTTTCGATCAAGTCTTCTTCCTCAAATTCTCCGACTTTACCTTTGATTACTTTAGTTTTTCTATCGTCTCCGAATTTTTCTTTTATCATTGCAAGTTCATCGCGAATGACTTTAATCATTTCTTTCGGACTCGAAAGAATTGCCAAATATTGTTTGATATTTTTTTGAATTTCTTTTAATTCGTCTTCAATTTTTTGTCTTTCAAGTGCGGCAAGACGTCTAAGTTGCATGTCTAAAATTGCCTGAGCCTGAATTTCAGTGAATTTGAATTTCTTTACCAAATTTGTTTTTGCATCGTCTGTATCTTTTGATTTTCTAATCATCGCGATAATTTCATCGATAATATCTAAAGCTTTTTTCAAACCTTCTAATATATGTTCGCGTTCGCGTGCTTTTCTTAAAAGATAAAGTGTTCTACGTGTAACAACAGCTTTTCTGTGTTTAATAAATTCATCTAAAAATTGCTTTAAACCCAAAAGTTCCGGTCGTCCGTTAACCAGAGCTAACATATTCGCATTAAATGCAGTTTGTAATGGAGAATATTTGTATAAAAGATTAAGGACTTTTTGTGGGCGTGCTTCACGCTTTAATTCAATGACGACTTTTAATTTATTCTTGTTAGAAATATCTTTAATCGCGCTGATATCTTTTACTTTTTTTAGTTGAACAAGCGATGCTATTTTTTCGATCATTGCAGCTTTATTAACCATAAATGGAATTTCAGTCACAACAATTGAAAACTTCCCGCCCTTCTCTTCTTCGATAGTAGCTTTTGCACGTTGAACAATTCTTCCGCGTCCGGTTGCGAAGTATTTCAAAGTTTCAGATTGGTCGTATATAACTCCACCTGTAGGAAAATCTGGTCCTTTAATTATCTTTACCAATTCTTCAAGTTTTACATTATTGTCGATTTGCCAGTTTTTAACGACAGCTTCTGTTTCGATTAAATCGTATGCACGAATAATATGTTTTTCCGCAGCATTTTCTTTTACTTCTGATCTGTCAAAAATTAAGTTTATTCCGTCTATAAGCTCGCTTAAATTATGTGGAGGAATATTCGTTGCCATACCGACAGCAATACCTGAAGCTCCATTCATCAAAAGATTTGGAATAACAGCTGGTAAAACTGTAGGTTCTTTGTGTTCCGCAGAAAAGTTATCTACAAAATCGACTGTATCCTGGTCAATATCCTGAACCAGATAATCTGAAATACGTTCCATTCTACATTCTGTGTAACGCATAGCAGCTGCAGGGTCTCCGTCGATTGTTCCCCAGTTACCTTGCCCGTCTATTAATGGATATCTTAATGAAAAATCCTGGGCCATACGAACCAATGATTCGTAAATAGCTTCATTACCATGAGGATGGTACTTACCCATAACATCTCCGACCAATGTTGCAGATTTTCTATATTTTGAGTCGGCTGTTAAGTTAATTTCTTTTGCGGCGTAAATAATACGGCGGTGAACAGGTTTTAATCCGTCACGAACATCAGGTAATGCACGGGAAACGATAACGCTCATCGCGTAGTCCAAATATGACTTCTTCATTTCACGTCCGATTGGAACCTGTAATGTTGAGCCTGCTTGTAAATCTTCTGTTTGTCCGATATCTTTTAAATCTGTTTGGTCAGTCATGTTTTTATTTAGAAATTATTAGTTTTGGTCAGGATATTTTGCTTTATAAGCTTCCATCGAATCTTTTATCAACTTAAATGCTTCTTCTTTTCCTTTGAATCCGTTAATCTTAACAGTTCCAGGACCGGTTTGTGCATATTTATAAGTTTCCATAAAAGTTTGAAGATCTTTCAGATCATATGGAGGCAAATCTTTAATATCGTTAACATGTTCATATCTCGGATCTTTTTTATTTACACAAATAACTTTCCAGTCCATTTCGCCATTGTCTTCCATTTCCATAACGCCGATTACGCGTCCTGTAATTAATGATCCAGGTAAAATTTGGCCGGATGTGTAAATAACTGCATCAAGCGGATCTCCGTCACCTTCATTCCAGGTTCCTGGAACATCGCAGTATGCAACCGGATAATGAACAGGTCCGTATAATACACGATCTACTTCGAGGACACCGTATTCGTGATTATATTCGTACTTAACAAAATCTCCTTTTGAGATTTCAACAATTAATTTTAATACTTCTGGGGCATCTTTTTGTTTTACAGTATGGAATAAACTCATCTTTTTTCTTTTTTAAAATTTTTTATAGGAAAAATTTTAAAAAACTAGCGTTTGTTTAGCAAACGCGTCATAACTTAGATCCTTGTTAGAACCAAAAATGCAGTAGCGCCAATAACGCTTCCTAAAGAGGAAACGAACATTAGCTCATTTTCGTATTTTTTGGAGTCTATAAGACCTACTAAATATAAATAAATACTAGTGCCAAAAATCAATGCTGATAACGATTCATCGTTGCCGAACCTTATTATAAGCACTAAAGCCAATATTGTACAAATACCATATATCAATGGAAGTAAATTGCCAACCTCATTTTTTTCTAAGATTTCTTTAAATTTATTTCGATATTTTGCAGCTTCGTAAATAATAACAATCGCCAAGAAAATCCATCCGGCTTGGTTTCCGTTTATTAAGTTAAATCTGATTATTTGGCCTTCATTCTCGCGAATTTCAGTGGCTGCTATTAAAAACATTAGCGGAGCCAGTTTATATACTACACTTGAAAGCCGGTCGTAGCTGACATCCATTGTTCGACGCATGATTGTTATATAAAGATAAGCAAATAAGAATGCCAGTGCGATTCCCAATAAACCTGAGATACGGTAAGGCAAAAGCGTCAGTAAAATAATTTCGTTAACGTCGGTTATAAATGATTTAGGTTTAATGAAAAGTTCGATTATTCCTACCACTAATCCGCATAAAAGCGGGAACAAAATAGTTTCAGTTCCGACTTCTTTGAATAACCAGTATGTGAATCCCCATAAAATAAATGGAATTAAAACTGTCACGATCGTAATTATTCTGGGTTTCCAGGTAGTTCTTGCTGCTTTAAAGTTTGCTTCGATTGCAATTAATAAAAAGTAGAAAGCTAAACAAATCAATAAAAGTATTGGAATCGTAAGCATTACAACGTCTAAATCGATCTTGTTAAATCCTCTAAACTTTGTGATTCCGCTGTTAAAAACAATTCCGGATAAGATAATTACATTTAGTAAATTAAGAGATCTGTTAAGACTTCCTGTCTGAACCTGAAAATAATAAAAAGCCAAGTTAACTCCGATTAAAAATGAAGATACAAACTGAACATCTAGCGTAGAAAAATATAGAGCCACCGCCCCGATTACTATTAATACAGCTTCGAGTCCGAGTTCAGACTTTTTTTCATTTCCGAGGAAGTTATATAGAGAGTAGATGATAATAGCACCTAAGACTCCGGCAATTAGGCCGTAAACGCTTAGCCCAAAAAGGTAATAAGTTAGTACCGGAAAAACTATTAATGCTAAAAGATTCGCGTTAAAAATCTTCATTATTTATGTTTTGTTTATGCGTGCAGATCTAAATCAGCGTAAGTTGCATTAGATTGTAAGAAGATCTTTCTAGGAGCAACTTCTTTGCCCATCAACATTTCGAAAATTTCATTTGCTTCTTCTGCGTCGTCGACAGTAATTTGTTTTAGAACACGAGTTTTTGGATTCATTGTTGTTTCCCAAAGTTCGTCGTAGTTCATTTCTCCCAAACCTTTGAATCGTCCGATGTTATATTTTGTGCCTGCAGCCTGCATTTTTGCTTCAAATTCTTCTTTTTCGGCTTCATCTATTAAGTATTTCTTGCTCTTTCCCCATGTAGCTTTATAAAGTGGAGGAACAGCGGCATACACCATTCCAGCGTCTACCAGTTCTCTCATATGTCTGAAAAGAAAGGTTAAATGTAATGTACGAATATGAGATCCATCAACATCGGCATCGGTCATGATAATAATTTTGTGATATCTGAGGTTCTTTAATTCGAATGTGTCCCCTATTCCGGTTCCTAAAGCTTTAATAAAAATAACGCTTTTATCTGATTTAACAATCTGGTCTAAACGTGCACGTTCTGTATTTAAAACTTTTCCGAAAATTGGAAGAATTGCCTGGTATTCGCTATCGCGAGCCTGTTTTGCTGAACCTCCGGCTGAATCTCCTTCAACAATAAAGATTTCTGCTCTTTCTGCTTCTTTGGTTCGGCAGTCAGCAAGTTTTCCAGGTAGACCTGAACCTTCTAGTGCACCTTTTCGAATAATCGCATCACGAGCGGCTCTTGCAGCATTTCTTGCACGAGCAGCCAATAAACTTTTTCCGATAATGCTTTCGGCATCTTTTGGATTTTCTTCGAAGAACTGGTCAATTGCTTCTTTTGCAACTGATTCAGTAATGTTTCTAGCTTCCGGAGTTCCAAGTTTTGATTTTGTCTGACCTTCAAACTGCAATCTGTCTGATGGGATTTTTACGGATACCGCGACAGTTAGCCCTTCTCGTGAATCATCTCCGGTTAATTTGTTCTCATCTTTTTTGAATGCATTAATTTTATTTCCGTAATCATTTATAGATTTTGTTAAAGCTGATCTGAATCCGGTTAAGTGTGTTCCACCTTCCGGTGTTTTAATGTTGTTTGCGAATGATTGTTCGTTCGGAACATAGGTGTCGGTATATTGAAATGCAATTTCGACAGTTATTCCGTCAATTTCTTTTAATGCGTAGCAAATATTCTGATTGATCAAATCTCTGTTTCTGTTTAAAGAGCTTACATATGAACGTAAACCGCCTTCAAAATAGAATGATTCGATAGTGTCAGTTCTTTCATCTATTAATTTGAATCTTAATCCTGATGATAAATATGCGAATGTTCTTATTTGATTGCGAATTGTTTTGTAGTCCCAAACTAATGTGTCAAAAATAGTCGGATCGGGTTTAAAGTAAGTTGTTGTACCATTTTCCAAACCGGCGATCGATTTGTTATCAAACATTGATTTAGCAAATGTAACAGTTTGTAATTTGTTTTGAACTTTACCCTGCTTGTATTCCTGATAAAATAATTTTCCGCTTTGTCTGACTTCAACTCTACAGTCTGTAGATAATGCGTTAACAACTGAAGCACCAACTCCGTGAAGACCTCCTGAAACTTTGTAGCCTCCCCCGCCGAATTTTCCTCCGGCATGAAGTTTGGTCATAACAAGTTCTAAAGCTGAGACTCCATATTCTTTTTTGATTCCAACAGGAATTCCACGACCGTTATCAGAAACAATTGCTGAATTATCTTTTTGCAATGTAACAACAATTTCATTGGCAAATCCAGCCATCGCTTCGTCTACTGAGTTATCGATAACTTCTTTTAGACAGTGGTGTAATCCGACTGAATCAGTCGAACCGATATACATTCCGGGACGAACACGTACCGGTTGTAATCCTTCTAAAACTTCAATATTTTGTTCTGAATAATTTGCGAGTGGTTTATTTGTTTGTTTTGTAGCCATGCTTGAATAATATAGTCGGTAAATCTTACATCGTCAAATGATGTTTAGGCTTATGAAATCAACTAAAATTACCAATTTATTCTACCAATTCAAGCGCCGTTTAACAAGTTAATGGTCGCAATTTTTGTTGCTATTACTATATTATTCGCAGATTTATTCCTAATTGTTTATATATTGAATATAATTTGATTATGACTGTAGCTTTCGCCTGAAAGGACAAGTTATGTTGAGGCTTCCAAATTGGTTTTATGTTTTACTGATAGCCGTAGAAGGAATTGCCCTTTACATTATTTTGAACCACTACCAATATGGCGAAGAATTCGATCGCGAATTAATAACCTTTGTGGTAGATACCGCTAAAAGTTTCTTGCCTGCCGTTTCGGTTGTTAGCTCTATTATAGTGTTGATCTTTGCGACTTTGAGGAAGGCGTGATGACTCGGTCATATTGCGGTATGCAAACTTTTACTAGAAAGTTTTGTATGCCGCCTTTTTTTATTAAAGCGCTGTTGTAAGTTGGTAAATTGGAAGAATAACAGAAACAACAAGAAGTCCCACCAAACATCCAAGCATAATCATAATTATCGGTTCCATAGCCGTTGAAAGATTTTTGACAACTTTATCTACTTCCCCTTCATAATATTTGGCCAAACTATTTAAGCGTTGGTCAACAGTACCGGTTTCTTCTCCGACCATTAACATTTGTGAAACTAAAAGCGGAAATTGTTCTTCTTTTGCTACAGCTTGTGAAAGTGGATATCCGTGTTTGATATCTTCGATAAAGTTCTCTACACTTTTTTGATAAATCACATTACTCATACCGTCACGTACAATTTCTAAAGCTTCGACAAGCGGAACTCCAGCTTGTGATAATAATCCCAAGGTTCTGGTAAATTCAACGATAAGTGACTGAGTGATAATATTTCCAAAAACAGGCAATTTAAACGAAACTTTTGCAGAATAATATTGGCCCGCAGCTGTTGATAGTAAAAATCTGATTCCGGAAATTGTTCCGATAACCAGTAAAATAGCGACCCACCACCAATTTATTATAAAATTTGAAATTCCTATAAGAATTTTTGTAGAAAGTGGAAGATCGGTTTCAAATGATTTATAAATTTCTGTCATTTGAGGAATCAAGAAGACGACAATTAAAATGAAAACAATTAGCATTGCAGATACAACAATCGCAGGATAAACAAGCGCGCCTGTTACTTTTCCGCGGAATTGACGGTCTTTTTCTAAAGTTTCGGCAAGTCTTTGCAAAACCTCATCTAATTTACCCGACGCCTCACCGGCTTTTACAAGATTTACGTAGCTTCGTGAAAATGCTTTCTCTCCCCTATTTTCCATAGCTTTCGCAAGTGGAGATCCGCCTTCAACTTCATTTAAAATCATTTGAGTTGCCTCGGCCATTGGACCGTTTTTAGTTTGAAGAGCCAGAATTTCGAGAGATTTAGTAAGCGGAAGTCCCGCACTTATCATGCTTGATAATTGATCGGTGAATTTAACTTTTTCTGTAAGAGGAATCTTTCCGCGATTCCAAAAGTGCATGATATCGAAACTTTCGTTTACCGGAGTTAACGAGTAAACAACAAGTCCTCTATCTCTTAATGATTTTACTGCTGAATCGCGGTCTGGAGCGTCTATTTCACCGCGCTTTACTGTCAGTCCATCACGTGTCTTTGCGGCATACTTTAATCGCATAGTTTATCTCTTGTTAATATAACGAAGCATTTCGTTTGGATGTTTGGCTTTTGCAAGTGCTTCGTCCAACTCTACTTTTCCAGAGTTAACTAATTCAGCCAAAGATTTTTCCATAGTGATCATTCCGATATCAAAGTTTGTATTAATGTTGTTATAAATAAATTGAGCATTTCCTTCCCGAATAATATTTTTGATCGCATTAGTTGCAATCATAAGTTCAATAGCCGGATATCGTTTTGAAGGGTCAATTCCCTTTACTAAGTTTTGTGTGACAGTTCCTTCTAAAACTGCAGCAAATTGCATACGTGCCTGATGTTGCTGGTGTTCCGGGAACATACCAATAACGTGTTCAACAGTTTGGTCTGCGGAATAAGTATGAATTGTTGCAAATACCAAGTGGCCTTTTTCGGCAGCAGTAATAGCAAGGTTCATTGTTTCATAATCGCGGATTTCTCCGATAAGAATTATGTTTGCGTCTTCGCGAAGTGCCGATTTAAGCGCATGAGTCCAACGCAAAGTATCGATACGAATTTCGCGCTGTTGAATTAAAGCTTTATTCGATGTGAACATATATTCAATCGGATCTTCGATTGTAATAATGTGAGCATTTTTGTTTTGATTGATCCAATTAATAAGTGCTGCAAGTGTTGTTGATTTACCTTGACCAGATGCTCCGGTAACCAAAACTAATCCTTGTGGTAATTTACAGAATTCATAAAGCATTGTCGGCAAAGCCAATTCTTCTAAGTTTGGAAGTTTTGTAGGAATGTATCTGAATGCGACCGCTAAACATCGTCTTTCAAAAAATACGTTTACACGAAAACGGCCTTTATCACCTATTGCATACGATGAGTCCATTTCTTTTTCACGATACAACTCTTCAAGTTGGGTCTCTGATAATAGTTGACCTACTATATATTGGATATCGTTTTCTTCGAGTTTTTTGAATCCGGCGAGAGGTTGTAAAATTCCAGCGACGCGAACGATAGGAGGCATTCCGTTTGATAAATGTAAATCGGATGCTCCTTTACCTATGGTTTTTTCTAAAAGTTCATCAATTAAAAACGTTGATTTGGCAGTTTCTTCGGGCATAGCTTTCGAATTTTTCTATCTCTTGAAACGGCTTCAGCTTTGTGAAGGATTTCTGGTGAAATCCTAAAGATTGCAGAATGTTTCTACGAGCTATAAAAATTCTTAAGAACAATAAATAAAATATTAAACTTACTAACTGTTGATTACAGACAGTACTTCTTCGATGGTTGTTACTCCCCATAAAGCTTTTAAATATCCGTCTTGTAATAATGTTATCATTCCCTGTTCGATTGCTTTATCGTTAATTTCATTTTCTGAGGTATCTTTTTCTGTCATGCGCTGAATTTCGGGAGTTACTTTCATAACTTCGTAAAGTCCCATACGACCTTTGTATCCGGTGTTGTTACATCTGTCACAACCTTTACCTCTATATAATGTTATCTTACTTACCTCTCCCTGTGGAGCATCACTTTTTATTCTATCTATCATTGCGTTATCATCAGAATCACTTTCATTAATTTCATCGTCTTTGCTTTCAAACGGAGATTTTCCAAGTCCGATACCCAGAAGTTGTGGGCTCAAAGCTCGTTTTATTTCTGCGATTTTTTCTGCTTCTGCTTCGTATGCTTCTTTGCAATACGGGCAAATTCTTCGACTTAAACGCTGTGCAAGCGCAATATTTAAAGTAGAAGCAATCAAAAAGCTTTCGACATTCATATCTTTTAAACGTGGAATTGAACCCGCTGCAGAATTCGTATGCAAAGTAGCTAAAACTAAATGTCCAGTAAGCGCAGCTTGAATAGCCAATTGTGCAGTTTCAGTATCGCGGACTTCTCCCACCATTATTATGTTTGGGTCCTGACGCAAAATTGACCTTAGTCCCGAAGCAAAGGTTAGACCAGCTTTGACATTAATTTGCACCTGGTTAACTCCAGGAATGCTAATTTCAACCGGATCTTCAAGAGTAATAATATTTACTCCTGTAACATTTAATTTTGAAAGTGAAGTCGCTTGTGTAACGGTTTTACCTGAACCAGTTGGTCCGGTAACAAAGATAATTCCTGTAGTTTGTTTTAATGCCTGGCTAAAATCATGATGAGCCTTTCCCCATAATCCCAATTGTTTTAATGTGAAAATTGTTTTTGTATCTTTAAGCAAACGAATAACAACTTTTTCTCCAAATACTGTAGGAATTGTAGACACACGAAGATCAGTTTTGGTATCACCGAACTCAACTTTGAATTTTCCGTCTAATGGAATACGCCTTTCATCAATAGGCATGTCGGCCAAAATTTTTATACGGGCAACAATTGAATTATGAATGGTTTTTGGAAACGGAAATTTTTCCTGCAAAACACCGTCGATTCTGTATCTTACGCGTGTACCTGTTTCAAATGGTTCTATATGAATGTCAGAAGCTCCAGATTTAACAGCGTACTCTAAAATAACGCTAACAATTTGGGCGACCGGAGAAACTTTAATAATATCTTCTGCCTGGTCGATATTCTTTAATGATTCCTGAAGTTTTTTGGTAGTAGTTTCAGTTGCCTGTTCGATTGCGTGTGTAACATCTTTTCCTAGTGATTTGCTGTATTCGCGGTCGATTGCTGTTTCAATTAATTTTGTTGAAGATAAAAATGGTTTAACTTTTAAATTTGTACTTCTTTCTATGTACTGAATTATCAAAAGATCTTCGGGGTCGATCATGGCAACACTTATTGTGTTTGCGTCTTTATCAAATGGAATCAATTTATATTTTCTTGCTGTGGCTTCCTGAATCATTTGAACTGCTTCAGGTTTAATTACAAGCTCTGTCGGATCAACGTAAGGAACTCCAATTAAATCAGCTTTATATTTTTGGATAACATTTTCATCAACTAACCCGTTTTGCAGAATTATTTCTTCTGAACTTTTACCTGTTTTGATTTTTTCTTCAACTATGGCCTTGTGCTGGCTTTCGGAAATTAATGAATTTTGAAGAAGAATATCTTCGATTAATCGGGCAGAATTAGTCGACATGATTTATTAATCTAGTATATCATGTGGCTTGTAAAGCAACTCAAAGCTTTAATTAGTTTTCTTCAGTATTTGCCAAATGTCACAGCCAATTTTAATATCACAAGGAACACTTTTATCACGCCAAGAAACTGCCGAAAATCTTATTGTGGAAATTTTTAACGACTCTTCAAATTACAAAAATAATATGGATTTCAAATTATATGAATTACAGGATGACAAAAAATTTATTGCTATTGAGCAAGTTAGAGATCTAATAAGAGAAATAAATATAAAACCCCGGGTCAGTCGCAATAAAATAATTTGGATCAAAGAAGCCCAGAACCTTTCAACCGAGGCTCAAAATGCACTTTTAAAAACATTAGAAGAACCTCCCCTATACTCTCAGATTATTTTGACTGTAGACCATGTTGAGAATTTAATTCCGACTGTTGTTTCAAGGTGTATTTCTAAAGATCTAAGTTTATCTGCCCGGGTTGATTTAGATTCGGATGCATATTTAGAAGCTAAAAAAGAGTTTTTAGAAATTTTAAATATGGATATCGGACAAAAAATTGATTGGGTAACCGAAAATAAAACTAAAATCAAAGACCGTGAAGCAACTCTCACCCTACTCGACTATTGGGAAGCAGCTTTACGTGAAAAAATGCTCGAAACTATTAATAACGATGAATCTGATCGTTACAAAGATCGAATAAAACTTTTGCAAAAAGTAAAAAGATACATTTCTATGAACGCCAATGCGGCTTTAGCAACTGAAACTTTACTTCTCAATATTTAGATGCTTATACTTATATCAATGAATGAGTTTAATTCTAAATATTGGATCTGTAACACTTCAGATCTGGGATTTAATATTTTCGTTAAACTTTCCTGCCGAGGGGGTGAAGTCTTCTAATGAATAAAATTTTCAACATAACAAAAAGAGGTTTTACGTTAGTCGAACTTTTGATTGTTATTATCATCATCGCTGTTTTAGCTGGAATCGTTTTAATTGCTCTTAACCCAGCACAGCAAAGAGCTAGAGCTACTGCTACTGCATTAAAGTCTAACGTTACTGCAGTTTGTCGCGCTCAAGCTGTTTGTTTAGTCCAGTCTGATACTGGTGCAGGTGGTTGTGACTCATTTGGAGCAACTGAAGTTGCTATTGCAGATCCATATCCTGGAGCTGGAACTCCAAATATCACGGTCGCTGATGTAGGTACAGATGTTAACGCAACTGTAACCGGAACATATGCTGGTACAACAACTTTCACGTTTACATGCCAGAATATTGACTCTAGTGCTGCTACCAATTTTGGTAGAACAGATTGTGCTGCTGTTGGCGGTACATACACTTGTGCTGGATTCGGTCTAGAATAATTTTTAAGTTTACTTAAAATTCATTAACAGAGAGGGTAAAACCTCTCTGTTTTTTGTTTAGTAGTGCTTTTTAGACTGTTCACTCTACTTTTCGCGAAGCGAAATGCAATCTGAAGGCGCTATACTTATTTAAATGATATTAATTTATCTTTTCGCATTCTTCATTTTTCTATTTATAGGATCTTTTTTTGGAGTCATAGTTGACCGCGTTTATCGTGGCGAACAATTTATAACCGGTCAATCGTATTGTGAAAATTGTAAACATACACTTGGCTTTTGGGATTTAGTTCCCGTTTTCTCTTTTTTATTTTTAGGTGGAAAGTGCAGATATTGTAAAAAGAAACTCTCAATTTGGCTTCCGATTACGGAAATTTTAACTGCTTCAGCATTAACGGCTGCTTTGTATTATGTTATCGAAGGAAAATATTTTTCTTATTTTGCGGAATATTATTTTTCGTTCCCCTACTCTATTACGCTTGCAGTCCAAATAATAATTGCACTTGTTATAACTTCACTTTTTATTTTGATTTTTATAACTGATGCAAAATATATGGTGATTCCGGATATTTATTTATACATTCTTGCTGCTGTTTATCCTATTTATTTAATATTTCTTGAATTACAGGTCGGCTGGCCGCAGAATTTTTTAATTATTAAAGATGATTTAATATCATGCGCTGTACTTGCCCTGTTTTTTGCTGCAATTCATTATGGTAGCCGCAAAAAAGCAATGGGCGAAGGTGATATTTACCTGGCAGGAATAATTGGTCTTTATCTTGGAACAACACTTTCAATTGTAATGTGGTTTATGGCTTTCTTGACAGGCGCAGTCTACGGGGTAATATTATTAGTAAGCGGAAAAAAGAAAATGCGTAGTGCTGTTCCGTTTGGTCCATTCTTAATTTTAGGAATGTATATTGCTTTGATCTGGGGACAACAGCTTTTAAATTGGTATTTTAGTATTTAATTCTCTTTTTTAGTTTTACATAAAAGGCAAAACTAAAAAAAAATAGCATTTGTTAAACAAATGCGCCAACTCAAATAAAATGTCCTGCCCGACATCCCAAAAAATAAATAATAGAAAAGGCTTCACTTTAGTCGAAGTCTTACTTGTTCTAGTTATCATTAGTATTATGGCCGGTCTTCTTATCACGGTTATCGACCCTGTTAAGCAAAGAGGACGCGCTCGCGACGGAACAATTATTGCAACTGCAAATAAAATAATTGCTGCTGTTCAGGCTTACAATAGTGCGATTGGTTCTTATCCAACTTGTGTAACGCTTGTCGGAGGTACATCTCCTGAAGTTCAAAATGCTACAGCTTTAACTGGATGCACTGCCGGTGAAGGTTCTTTCTCTATGAATGGACTTGTTACTCCGGTCGATGTTTGTGATGCAGCTTTTTATGCAGCCGGAACTCAAACTGGTGCATGTAAATTCAGATATGAATCAAGCGGAACAAGAGCTTGTCTTGGTATAAGACTAAATCTTCCTGTTGATTTAAATAATGACGGTACTCCAGGTCAATACTTATTCTGGGATAGCGGAACAGCTGCAGCCGGTGGAACAAACGGAGCTGTCTCTGATGCTACAACCGGAACCTGCAATGTTATATAGTTTAGCTTTACTAACTGTATGACTTTAAGCCCAAAGCAATTTAAAGGATTAACACTTGTTGAAGTCCTGATTGTTCTTGGGCTTATTGTAATTCTGGCCGGAATCGCAGTCGTAGTTATTAATCCGGCAAAACAAAGAAATCGTGCAAAAGATGGAGTTTTGAATAATGCAATTTCAGGTATCGGTCAGACATTCGAATCTTTTTACGGATTAAAAGGTTATTACCCTACAACAGCTCAGGCTTCACAAATAGTTCCATATATTCAAGGTTTTACAGTAAACACCGCAGCTAATCCGGTTACATTTTATAGCGTTGCGGTTAACACAGGAATTAATACCGGTGATGCGACTGCCACAAACGGAATAATCAGATATTATCCGAACGATTTTAATAGTGACGGGATTTATGACCTACCCTGTTTGCAAGCTTATTCGAATGTTGATCCGACAAGATATATTGCTTGGGCTCCCGGTTATGGAGTTAAAGAATTAGCTCAAAGTTGTAATACAGCAGCAGGCTATACAGAGTTAACCGGAATCACACCATAATAAAATTAAAAAAACATGCGAATACGTAAAGCTTACACATTGGTAGAAATATTGATTGTTATGGGAATCGTTTTGATTCTCTCTGCGATAGTTATTACGATCATAAATCCGAAAGCACAGCGTGACCGTGCAAAAGATACTGCGATAAAAAAATCAGTAAATGATATTGCCTCGGCCATAGAAATTTTTAAAGCATCAACCGGCCGTTACCCTACTAATTCTGATGTTTCATATTTACAACCATACGTCGGCAATGCTTACACTGTTTATTTAACGGGCGGATTGCTCGGGTTTTATAGTGCCGATGCAAATTTAGATAATGGAACTCAATCGAGATCAATTTTTTGGGATTCTAATTCAAGTTGTTTGCAGTCGTCTTTAAATGAAGCCTCAGCTGGAAAGGTCTATTGGACCCCCAGTACGAAAATACAAATTGGTACAACAGGGTGCAGTACTTCGATTGATACAGCTTCAAGTTCAACTACAATTACTCCACCTAGCGTTGCGGCAGGAAGCGCCGGAAATCCGACTGCTCCAGTTAGCAATGAATTTAATCAGGCATCGAGTAATCCGAATGCTTTAGTTGCCTACTACAAAATGGATGAAACCAGCGGAACTGAAATGGCCGATTCATCAGGAAAAAATAATAACGGAACTTTTGAAAATGGAGTTACATTCGACCTCGGTGTTAACGGTGGCGCTATGAGATTAAATGGTACTAACCAATATGCACAGGTTCCTAATATGCTGGGTAACCCAAGGTCAGTAACGTTAAGCGCTTGGGTAAATGTAGATAGTGTTCCGGCATCTAATGGTTCGGAAGTTGTATCAATTGGTGATAATGTTGCGATGCGTGTATTACAGACTGGTTTGCATTTTTTCTATCATAATTCCACAAAATGGGTATTTCTAAGTTCGTCTGTACCAGAAGCTAATTTAGCAGGCAAAGGCTGGACAAACTTAGTGTTTGTTTTTGACGATAATAATAATTCTCAAAAAATGTATGTTAATGGAGTTGAAATAACGAGCCAAAGTAATACAGAAAGTATTGTTTATTCAGGGCTTGGTACTATAACTTCAATCGGTGATCATGCAAATCCAAATGGTACGACTCCTCCACTTCATTATTGGTTTGACGGACGTATTGATGAAGTTAAGGTTTGGAACTATGCGCGGTCTGCTTCACAAGTTTTGGCAGATTACAATGCAACAAAATTAGCCACACTTACTGATCCATATTTATATTACAAATTTAATGAAACGTCGGGAACTTCTGCTGCAAGTACTCCATCGGGTGGAGCTGCAACTTTGACAAATATGACTATTCCGTCAGCAACATCGGGCTGGAACACGGCAGGTAGATTTGATGGAGCAGTAGCTTTTGATGGTTCTAATGATTATGTTGCATCTGCTGCTCCGACACAAACCGCATCATTCAGCTATAGTACCTGGATTTATGTAAATGCTTATACAAATGGGGCTGCAACCGATGGTGTCGGTACATATTTTATTGATAGAACAACGGCGACTACTCCACTATCAAGTCTAAAAGCTGTAGGTAACAGATGGTGCTGGCAAATCAGATATACAAATAACACTGGATTAGGTTGTGCTCTTGGTGGAACGATTCAAACCGGAAAATGGGTTCATTTGGCTTTAGTGCGTACAGCAGGAACGAATTTTACTGTTTACACAGATGGCGTAGCCGGAACAGTAAAAACTGATACAGGTGCACCGGCATTAGCTATACCGACTCCAAAGCTTGGAATTCATCAAGCTGGTGCGGCGGCCAATGCATTTAACGGAATGATCGATGATTTTAGAGTATTTAATTATGCACTTAGTGCAGCACAAGTTAACGCCGATTACAGAAAGTAACCTTTACGATTTAACTTATATTGCTTAATATTAAGATATGCCCAAACTGTTCCTACCCTACTCTCATAAAAAAGCACTCACTTCGTTCGCTGTTTTTGTTTTGCCTGGACAAAACAAAAAAGCATTCACATTAGTTGAAATTCTGGTAGTTATTGGAATAATTACTATTTTATCTGCACTTGTTATTACAGCTCTAAATCCTGCTCAACTTAGAAAATCTGCACGTGATACAAACCGCAAAAAAGATGTTGCGATTATTTCAAATGCTTTGGAACAATATTATGCAGATAATAATGCCTATCCAAATGTCGGTACAGGCGGGCTTAATTGTTTAGCAACTATTATTAATGGAACAGATACAAACTGTGCTACATCGGGAACTCCAACCGGAACCATATATTTAAAGTCAGTTCCAAAAACTCAATCAACTACTGCAACCGAATATTGTTATTCAAGTTTAGGTACTACCCGTCAGGGATATGTAGTATGTGCTCCTATTGAAGCTGAATTGACAACTATAAGCGTAGGTGGAGATGGTTCTACGACTTGTACACCTACTCCTCCGACCGGCGTTGCTGCAACCGACATCGGATTGTATTGTATTGAAAATCCATTTTAATTCGGTAAATGACCACTTATACAATTGACCAGTCTAAAAATAAAAAATTTAAAAAAGGTGTTACTTTAGTAGAACTTTTGATTGTTGTCGGAATTATCACGATTGTTTCACTGGCTATCATTCCCTCTTATATGGATTTTGCCGAAAAAAAAGATTTTAATAATAAGGTTGAAACTGTTGTTTCTGAAATTCTTAATGTCAGAAACAAAGCTCTTAATGGAGCTGTTCATACGACCAGCAGCGGCACCGTAGAAGAAGTTAACTGGGCCATATTACCCCGCCAAAATTGTAATCTAAGAACTTACGATTTAGGATATGTTTATCCGGGTGACGATACAATGCACATAGTTTCCTCTCAAACTTTGCCGGATAATGTTTCTTTTGTAGTTGATAGCGCAGGACAATGCGATATGATAATTTTTGAAAGACTTAAGGGAACACCTATTTTAGATACTGCTGGTGGCGAAACTTTCCAGGAACTTAATTTGAAATATAAAACACAAACAAGAAGAATTATTGTTAATAGTTCAGGACGTGTAACTTATAATTAAATAAAATGAATATATCTGCCCAAAAAAAATTAAAATCCCCTACTCTATCTAACCATTCCGGACAAAGTATTGTTGAAGTTGTTTTATCAATTGGAGTTGCAGCGCTTGTTATTGGCGCATTAATTGTTTTAGGAACAGTTTCTCTTCGCACTGCATTATCTTCAGCAAGAAGAACAGAGGGAACCCGAATTGCTGTTTCTGGTCTTGAAGCAATGAGATATTTGCGCGACACTCAAGGTTTTTCTCAGTTTGTTACAGATAGTAATAACGGCAAAAGTTGTTACCAAATCGCTATTAATGGACAAATTTCTACAATGTCTGGTGCCGACGGCTCTTGTGTTCAAGAGAAAGATGGATGGCAAACAATCGATTTAACTAACTCTGCATCGAAATCAATTTATAAAAGAAGAATTAAGGTTGTAGCTTATGGAGATCCTAATAATGGAGAGCAAACAAAAATGAGAAAAGTTATAGTAACTGTTCGCTGGCCCGAAGGTACGGGTGAAACAGTCGGAGGAGAAGCAAATCAAAAAAGTGTTGAGATGTCAGTAGTTTTATCATCATGGTAAAAAATAAATTTCTAAATAAAAAAGCACTCACTTCGTTCGCTGTTTTTGTTTTGCCTAGGCAAAATAAAAAAGCATTTACACTTGTCGAACTAACTATTTCAATGGGAGTACTTGCTTTAATTGTCGGATTAACCGCAGGGGTTTTAATCTCTGTTGTTAAGTCTTATCAAAGACAAAAAGTAGTTTCTGAAATTGAACGTAACGGGGATTTTATTATAAGAACTATAGAAGAAAATTTACGTGGAGCACAAAATATTTCATGTGTAACATTTTCAGGTTCGATTGTCGCACCAAATCCGGACGGGTCAACTACCTGTAACTTAGGTTCAGGGGTTGGCGGTCGACTTTTATATGTATCTGACCCGCTTCGTAACAAATATTTCGGAAATGGCTCCGATTCCAGTGCCAGTACTTTTACGGGGTCATGTGTGAACCCGGGTAGAAATTGTTATGCCTTTGGACTTGATGCTGCAAATCAAATTCAATCTGATGGAACTTTGCTAAATGATTACAGTAAAATGACAAATTCATCTACGGCAAATGGCGTAAATGTAAGCAGATTTTTAGTTACAATAAATGGCGGAGGTTCAGGTGGCGCTCCATACAATATTGCTGTTACAATAGATATAACTGGTTCATATAACCTGCCAACTGAGTTGCAGACTACAAGAACTTTTCAGAGTTTCTTAACTCTAAGAGGAACTTATTAAAATGTTAATAAAACAACACAAATCTGGACAAGCAACAATCGTTTTAATAGTCGTCACAATGATGACTGTTTTGGGCGTTGCCGTTGCATCTTCATCTCAATCAAGAATTAATTTACGTGATACGGTTTATTCTACCCAATCCGTTCAGGCTCTTTCATGTGCCGAAGCCGGAGCAGATCGTGCATTAGTAGATAGCACTGTAGCTGGTGATCAGGTACTTAACCCTTCTCCAAAAACTATTACATCTGATGCCGGTTCATATGCAGTCGAAGGTTGTGACGGATACAATACACAAATTGCCAATTATCCATCAACAAATCCAGGCAAAGTCACTATCCTAAGTGTTCCTGAAGGAAACACACAAGAATTCAATATAACTGGATTTACAGGTGGATCAGGTGTAACAAAAGAAATCAGATTTAAATCTAATAATCCTACAGTAAACTCTGCAGTTGCTGTTTATGTATATTCAGGAACTGTTACAGCTCCTGTCGTAACTAGAACAATGCTTTTTTGTAATGACAGCCAGTCAAATCAAATGCCTCAAGATTTCACAAATGTAACTGCTACAAGTACGATCACTCTTGATGACGGAACAACCACAGTTGATCATGCTTGTGCCTACTCTGTTCCAATTCCTTCAGGTCCTATTGTTATGAGAGTCAGACCATTATATGCAGATGTACTATTCCAGGTTCCGAGCTTTCAGGGATCAACGGGATATAAAATCACTTCGAATGGTACTTCTGGTCAAGTTCAAAGAACCGTAACTGTTACGAGATTTTATGGCCAATTATCCGGAGCTTTTGATGAAGCAATCGTTTCCGGTGAAACTATCGAAGATAATTAATTTATGCTAAATTAAATGCAAATGCCAAGCCCTGCCGTTACTCCAAATCCTTTACAGCCAACAGAACCTAAAAAGCCATATTTAAAAGGCAAAAAGCGTAAATTTTTAATCTTATTTGCAGCGCTTGTTATAGCCGGGCTTCTGGCCTACGCAACTACTAAGCGCCAGAGTCTTACAAGCGATATTCAAAATATATTTAATAAAAAATCAGAAAACTCAGCTGAACTTGTAAATAAAGACACTGGTAATCTTAATGATGCAACCGTTAATGATATTTCTAATCTGACGGTAGAAAAAGTAAAAGAAGCTTCAGAATCTAGCGGAGTAAATGCATATAGTGCCCCTAACCTGTCTGATACTGATACGCAAAAAAAGATTTTAGATCAGGTCGGCAATAAAGAACCTCAGAATTATGAGCTTAGTTACAGTGATTATGGTTTGAGTTTGCCTTCTGTTGAAGTAAAACAGGGAGATATGGTTACCTGGACTAATGCTTCTACCTCCCCTATGAACGTTGTAGGCGAAGGTTGGCAGAGCGCTGTTCCTCGTGAACCTGGAGCCAGATTTACTTATACTTTTTACTTTTTAGGTGAAAATAAGTATAAAATCAACGACTCAGTTGAAGGTGTGGTAGTAGTAGTCAAATAAACCGATTTCCCTTTATTCATAGGCATTTTTCAATTTTATATAATCTTTTTATGGCTTGAAAAAGACCCTATAGTATTGACACTTAGGACTATTCATGTTAACTTGGATTTATATGGAAATGAACTTAGATTACGTTAGTACAAATCCAGATGTTTACCTCGAAAGCGATTCAGCCTATATCCGTGATGTAAAAAGCGTAGGAATTTCTGAAACTTTTGGAAGCCCTAATGTTAGTGACTATATTGGAGATATCCAAAATAATGAAGGGTATTTAAAACAATACTACGACAAAACTCATTCTCAAGAAGTTGAAAATACTAATTATATTGAAATATTTTCTGAATCTACCGGCATATTTATTAGAGTTCCGGAGGATATATTTGAATTCCAAGACGAAAATACTAAACAAGCTTATATTAATGCAGTTGATGCTTTCTTAAATTCTACAAAGGGTTATTTTGATTTTATAGAAAAATACGAAACTTTAGCTACATTCCCTATTCCGACAGCTCCAAGAGTTGTTTCTGACGAATTATTTAAATTACTATCAGCAGACCTTAGACCTAACGGAGTACCGGTTAAACCATTTGTACCAAATTCAACACAATTAGATGCTAATACTCCACAAGAAAGATATTTCGTACGTGAATTTGGCGAAGGTGAAGATAAAGTTGAAATGGAGTGCAAATCAATTCGTCTTACAGGCGGTATAGAAGTTTGCTTTGTTGATAATAATGGTGACGATAAAATGGATATTATGAAAGGAATTGAAGCACAGACTATAGCAACAGTTCCGTATGTACTTGGAGAAATTGCTCAAGAGTACCCATTTGTTCTCGCACAAATAACTCAAGAACTTATTGAAAACGGAGAAACTTATTCTGATTTAGAAGTTGTTGAAAACTTTGTAAAAGACTACATGCATAATATGGCACCAGTAATGCCAGCAAGAAAATATCCCACTAACCCACTATAAGATATGGTTGTGTGATCGTATTGATAATGTTGCGTTACAAACTTTAAGCAGAAGTCTTAAGTATTTAGTTAAAATTATATTTATATGGAATCAAATTATTTTGAAACCACACAAGAACAGGCCCAGCAACCAAAAAAGGTTATTACCCGTAGAGGTTTTCTAACCCTTATGGGAGGAGCTGCCGCAGCTACTGTTTTAGGTGCAAGTGAACCAATAAGAGCTGCAAAGAAAGAAGTATCTAATTTATCAGCTGCATCAATCGAAACCAAAACCGATGTTCAATCAAACGGAGTGGTTGTAGCAGAAGCCAAATCTTCTCTAGAAGAAAATAAATTCACTACAATTCCTTTCAGAAAAGTATTAATGGCAAAAGTACCTGATACTGAAGCAGAATTATTACAGATGGCAGGAGCAATATATTCTGCATCCCGTAATACTTGGATGATGATTCCTAATGAAGTAGTCATGGCTGTTGCTGGTGCAATGGATGGTCAAACATCCCAAACGATTAATGAGTGTATCTCGCTTTTTCTTTCAATCGCAGAACGCGATGGCGGAGATTCAGCCTTTAATATTAAAGAAAATTTAATACATATAGCAGAAAATAATGTAGACCCTGCTTTTGCATTAAGATCTGTTGGAAATATTGTAGATATTAGAAGCGATAGAACCGGTTATACAGATGATACTCAGGAAGTCATCTATGAAGATTCACATTTTGGTGGTATTACGATATACGCAAACCAGGAGTCGAGCCTACATATCACAGTCCCTTCAAAAGATGGTCCAGTTCCACAAATCGATAACGACTTTAATATAACTGCCGGTACAGTTGATATTATGAAGTTTGGAAGATATGGAGATGGTGCTGCTCAATTTGCTAAAGGGTATTTAGAAAGCATCTAACTTTCAAATATTAAAAGAACTTTTAAAAGGCAGGGTTTATCCCCTGCCTTTTTTAGTACCTGATATATTAGATTTCCTTGTATCTATAGTATGGAGTGGTATATACTTTTTTTAATGCCATTACATGGTTTTATAAAGACATTTCCATTAAAGATTCTTACTTCTATTTCATTTTTGTTAATTGCAGTTACCCTATTTGGTTTGGCATATCCTAAATATGCTATGGCTGAGTTTGTATTGCGAGGCGGCACCTGCTATTTCCGATATGGCAATACCAGTGGGCAAACACAGGAATTACCTGTTGATATTAACCTTTGTACTGGAGGACAAGGCAATGGAGCGTGTATGGCAAATCTTTCTGGCGAGTGTAGACAGGCTAATGTTCCGGGCGGTGGAGGAAGCGGATGTACTACAAGTGAGATTGTTGTTGAATATCTTCCAGTTGGTCAGACGCCACAATTTTTAAGATTTACAGCCGGTTGTAGCGCTACTTGGTCAAACGGAATAAATTCAAGTGATTACGGATTAAATATAGCTTACTTCAGAAGGTCAGACCGTTCATGGACTGACTTAACTTCAAGTACATCAGCTTTGGGTGCTGCCCAAAATAATTCCAAATTTAAAATTGCAAATGGTGATGCGTCAGTAACAATCCCTATGAGCTGGTTTGCAGGTGAAATTGCCGATACTACTACCGGAAAAACTTTCGGATTTTATCCTAACTGTGCCGGTGATATGACAGATGGAATTGAGGCAGACTGTTATCGTATCGAAGATCTCGATCCTTATGTTCCACCACCACCTCCTCCTTGTGTTATGCCGACTGAGCAGGTTTCATATACAACTTCTTGTACACCAGGTTCTTATTCAAATGGTACACAAAAGACAGGAGATGTTGTCCATGCGTTAAATTTAAATTTAGGTGGTAACTATTGCCAGATTGATACAGTCAATATTTCATCAATACAAAATCCGCCTTTTCCAAATTATTACAACTCGCCTGTTAATGGAGTTAGTGAAAAGCCAATTCCACAAGGTTTTACTTACCGGGGAGATGGATCAAACTTAATATTAGCGCCAAATGCGAATTATTGGATTTCATACTATGATACTCAATCAGGGCAGCTTTCACCTGGTAGACAATTTACAACAAGAGGACCATGTGCAACACCGAATGCCACTTCGATATCACAAGTACCACAATGTAGATTTACATTTCCTTATGACACAGAACCTCAATATGACAGAATTTACTTAAAATGGGGTACTCCAACATCCCAAGGTTTAGGATTTCAAGGTTATGATATTCAAGTTGATAGTGATCCTAATTTTGGTTCACCTATTAACTTTGCAACAGCAACTGGAATTAACGAAATACCTTTTGGTGCGCCAGCATATTCAAGTAATATTCCACTCGGATACACATATTATTACCGTGTACGCGGAGTTAACTGGGGTGGTCCGGGCGCATGGTCTCCTGTAAGATCAGGGTTTATATGGATGAAACCTGCTGGTATAAATATAAATGCAACGGCAGTCCCTATAAGTGGAAGTGCAACAAATGCGACGGCAAATATAAACTGGGATTACACTACAAATCCGATTTATGCGGTTCAGACGACGGGAAGCGGGTTCGTATTAAAGAGAAATGGAGGTCCAGGTGTGACAGCGGGTTGGGGTTTTGGTTCCACAGTCAGAAATTATACTGATACTTTCCTTCCACAATGTACTAATACAGATTACACGTATTCAATTAACGGAGTAAATGTGTGTGGAAATGGTCCTACAACAAGTGATACGACTACTTGCCCTGCAAATCGTGCTCCTACTTGTTCTCCAGTTGAATATTACAATGGTTCTGCCTGGGTAGATTATCCGAGCGGTGGTTTACTTAGAAATTCAGGTGCTACTGTTCAGGTTAGAAGGGTTTGTACTGATCCTGAATCGAATACAATGACAACAACCTGGAATACCTCCGGATGTGGAACTGTTTCTCCATTAACCGGGGCAACAACAACTTATACATTCCCGGGTGCTAAAGGTACAAGCTGTGATATTACTGCTTCTACAAAAGACTCCCTTAATGCAGCTACACTTCCAAATGAAACTGTAATCGCAAACACAAATCCTACAGCAGGTGTATCTTCTATAACATTGGCTCCTGATACAAGAAGTATTCAGAGATCCAGTACAGCTGATGCATATGCCGTTGTTGGTGGAGTCACACAAAACATTGCAACAATGAAATATACAGTTACTGGTTATAATAATCCAGCTTACTTTGGTGCTCCTGTAGGTGTAAATAATACTGGTATGGCTCGCATTGACACTACTGCCACGACAATTTCTACGAACATAACTAATATATGTAATCCGACTTATGGAACCTGCTCATTTGCACTTAGTGGTACAGGTATTTATCCAATTGGCGGATCTAATACTACTTTGATTATTAACGTAAGTTTTACTGCTGCGCAGCTAGCGAACGTTAAAGATGTTATGGTAGGCCCGACAGCTACATCTCCTGTTCGATTTGGAATGAGTGTGAATTTTAGTGCAACTGGTGAAGATGGGGTAGTAATCGATTTAGACAGAACAGCATCTCCAACGATAATAAATAACCCTCCATATTGTGACGGCGTTACTATAAATCCGGGTAGTCCTTTAAATACAGGAACTACAAATATTACAGTTGAAGCTCGCGATGACTGGGGAGTAAACCAGATAAACGTTGGGGTTAGTCCTGCAGCCGGTAATTTATTATCGCCAGACGTAAATACAGCTGCAGGAAGTCCAAGGTATGCAACAACAACTGTTCCATGGAATGTAACTAATGTTGCACATGGCAATTATCAACTTACTACAACTATTACAGATTTAGACGGAAGATCGGCTTCATGTAATGCAGCAAGTTCCGTTGTCGGAAGTCAGAATCCGGGTGGAGGAACCGGAACACCTCCAGTAATTATGGTTGATAAAGTTGCTCCAACATGTACGGCTGGAAGTTTTATTGTGACTCCAAATGCAGACGGTTCTGTTTTAGGATTTGCAGTCAGTGGAAATGACCCAGGTACCGTTGCCGGTGGATTAAAATCACTAGATATAACTGTGTTAAAACCAGGTCAAACAACATGGACTTCTACAGGATCTGGTGTAACCTTTAATCCTCCAGTTGCATCTTATGCCTTTACTGATACGACAGGATATACTCTAACAAATGGGCCATCTGGTTTATATAACTTTAGAGCTAACTGGACTGATGATGCAGGCAATACATCTAACTGTGCTGCTTCGTATGAAAAAGGCAGCAGAATTTCCGGAAGAGTTATTTTATACACCGGAACAAACGGTGATCAAAAGAGAGATTATGCAAATGAATCTACAGGAACAAGATTTAATGCAGTAAGTCGTCTTGGAACTGCAACTCCTGTTTCTGCAAATTGGAATTTAGCAACAAACACAACTTGTTCAGCTCCATACCCTGGAACTGCTGCTGCAGGAACAGATACAGGTGCATGCAACGCATGGTTTATAACTAATGCTGAATATTCTTCAACATCTCAACCAAAGGTTGGAATTAGATTCCCTGCTTTAACAAGTAACGCGACAATTCCTAAATATCGATGTACAACGATGAGACTTTATAACACTGTTGTTTCGACTACTACTCCTACTGATACATACACCGGTGCAAGTATAGTTCCTGTTGCTTGTGCCGCCGGGGTTTGCGGATGTGACGTTACTTTGCAGCCAGGAGATATAACCGTAAATAGTGCTGCCGCATATACAGCTACAAGTATTTGGCCGACACATGTCGAATTTGATATTGATTACAATTCAGATCAAGTTTATGGAACCGTCAGAAATGAAAACGGAACAGCTATTCAAAATGTTACTGTTACTGCTGGAGGTTTAACTCCTGCAGATATCACAGATGCATCAGGAAATTATGAAACACCTTCCCCTGTCGGAGATAACTCAGCCGGATATCCGAGATCAGGTGTAACTAGCGGAAGTGCAATATCTACGCCTGTTGTTTTGAGCAATGCCGACCAGACAAAACTTTGTATATCGGCCGTAAAGAAGGACTTTACAAATAATGCATCAAGAAATACATCAGGAAATTTTGATTCGGCTGCCGAAGTTGGGGCTATAGCCCGAACTTTAGCTATGCCTGCAAGTGCCGGTACCGGTTGGTCGGTAAACGCTGACGATGCATGTACCGCAACAGTCCCTATTTCAAATGGAGTCATGTCGCCAAAATACCAAACACAAGCTAACTATTTATTAATTCCTAAAGTTAAAGTTACAGGAAACATATATTTCTTAAACAAAGATAACTTATGCGGAGATCAAGCTTCATGGTCTAATCCTGCAAATCAGGTTACTGGTACAACTGTTCCACTTACGCTAACAATGCAAACAAATTCAGGTTCAACTGATTTTTATAGTCCTGATGGTGATACAAGCTATAGTACTGGTCAATCTTATACTTATTATGCAAATACACTTCCAGGTAGTACTTGGAGTTCATGGCAGTTCCAGAAAAATATAAGTTTTGCTGCCGGATCTTCTTATACAACTTGTCCGAATAATACTATTAATGTATCTACTTCCGTTTCAAATTACCCTGCAAGTACAACTATTAATTCAGATATTGCTGTTTATGTTCGTGAAGCAAATGACTGGTGGCAAACATATAACGGTGGTGTTCACGGTTTAGTTGAAATCCAGGACGCTATTCCGAATGAAAATCTTGCAGTAGAAGTAAGTGGATTTAACATGCACACAATTGTCGGAGTCCCAAATAACGTCGTTTATACAAATACCTCACCTGCCACAATAAAGACAGGCTTCAGACCTTCTTCATCAGGTGCGCTTGTTACAACTAGAGGAGATCTAAGCACAATAAATGCCGGACGAAGTGGTGCGAATTGGCAGATTTCGTCTGACCGGCTTTGGGCCGAAAATCAAATGCCAGCTCTTAAGATTCCGTTTGCCAGCGGTACTTCTGCAGATACTGTTGAGGCTATCGATAAAGTTCGTGCTTTAACTACAGGATCATGGTCAACAAGTTTGCCAAACTTCTCAACAAGCGGAAGCAACAATAAAGTTTTATTAACAGGAAATCAAACAATCGGTTCTACATCGACAGATACATCTTTTGGAAATAACAACTATATATTAGTAGACGGGGCTTTAACCATAAACGGAAATCTTAAGCCAAGCGGAACGAATCTTGACCAAACTATTTTCATCATTGCAAAAGGAAACGTAACTATCGCACCAGGAGTTACCGAAATAAACGCATTTATTTATACCCCAGGTGATATTGATATTCAGACAGCTGGTCAAGACAGCACTAATGAGAAAGTTCTAAAAGTTTACGGAGGTTTGTATTCCGGTGGAACAATTCATCAAAGAAGAGATATCGAAAACACTACTGCTAACTTCGGATATCCGTCAGTACAGATTATGTTTAACCCGGCACTTATTATCAGCACAAGAAGTGCTTCCTTCCCTAGCCAGCTTAAAGAAACGAATGTTTATTGGACACAACAATAGTTCGGTATTGAATAGCACAAACCAATAGATATATACTTCTCTTAATGCCATTAACTGGTTTTGTAAAGACATTTTTCTTTAAACCCTCATATTTAATTTTTTCACTTTCTGTAATAGTAATTGCCATATTGTTTACTGTTAGCCCTAACCAGGCTTTGGCCGAATTTAGAGGTACAGAGAGCAATTGTAGATTTTATTACAGTGACTCTGATGATGCTGAACACGAGCTTAGCTTGCCTGTTGATGGTAAATTTTGTAGTTCAGGTGGCGGAGGTCGCAGTGCGTGCGATGACCTTGAAGGTGACGGTAAGTGTGAAAAGGGTGGAGCTAAAGTACCGGGTGCTCTCGGAGTGAATGGCTGTAACCCTGGTGGTGAAATGACGGTGAATTATGTTTATCCGAATAACGATGCTACTCAACCGCCTGTAGCTATTCATTTTGATGCAGGTTGTAATGCCAATTGGTCTGAAGGTGAAAGCGGAACCGCAGATAATATGAATATTTACTATTTAAATGGCCCGAATAGTTGGACTTCGATTAGACCAAGCAAAGATCTTTATCCTAACCGTCCTAATCAAGAATATTACAAAATTAGAGATGATAATAGCGACGCAACTGTGGCAATAAGCCAGCTTAGAGGTGCAATGGCTGACTATACTACCGGTAAAGCTTTTCTATTTTATCCGGAATGCGGTGGCGAAGAAGATTCAATTGCGGCTGACTGTTATAGAACCGCAGAGTTGGATGCATGGATTCCACCACCTCCTCCGCCTTGTGTAATGCCGCCTGAAGCAATTTCAAATACTACTTCATGTACGCCTGCATCGTGGCATATTCCTGCAGAACAAAGAACTCTTGATGTAATTCACGCTAAAAATTTGAACTTAGGTACAGTAAATGGAGTTCAATATTGTAATATTGATACTGTTAATGTTTCTTTGGTGCAAAATCCGCCGTTTCCTAATTATTGGAACTCACCGACGAACGGTGTCAGCGAAAAACCTATTCCACAAGGATTTACATATAGAGGCGACGGTTCGAATTTAATTTTGCAGCCGGGCCAGACTTATTGGATTTCTTATTACCATAAGCCGGATATTTCATCTCCTAACGGACAACTTTCGGCAGGGAAAGCTTTTACTATGCCGGGTCCATGTGAAACCGCGACTCCACCTACAATATCGCAAGTACCACAATGTAGATTTACATTTCCATATGACACTGAGCCTGCCTACGATAAAATTTATTTGAGATGGAATGCAAGCCCAAAACCGGGACTAGGCTTTGTCGGATATGAAATTCAGGTTGATGATAATTCAAGTTTCAGCTCTCCTACTACTTATGCTACAGCTGCAACTTCAGCCAGAGAACTTCCTTTTGGTGCGCCTGCATATAACAGCACTATTCCGACGGGAACGACTCAGTATTATCGTGTACGTGGTGAAAACTGGGGAGGTTTCAGCAATTGGTCGCAATCAATCGTTAAGTCATATTTTATGCAGCGAAAGCCTGCCCCTGTCGGAAATTTTAATGCAACTGCAAATCCTAAAACCGGAAGCGCAACAAGTGCGAATGCAAATATAACCTGGGCTTATACAACCGACCCAGTTTATGCTGTTAATACTACCAGTAGCGGATTTGTATTAAAAAGATCTGGAGGTCCTGGTGCCGATGCAGGTTGGGGACTTAGTTCTACCGCCAGAAGTTATACGGATAATTCTATCTTAACTTGTAATAACACAGATTACACATATTCAATTTATGGGGTGAATAATTGTGGAAATGGTACTACTGTATCGGATACTACAAATTGTCCTGCAAATCGGGCTCCTGTTTGCGGTCCGATCGAATATTATAACGGATCTAGCTGGGTCGATTACCCTTCTTCACCCGGTTTAACACGCAACGCAAGTACAACTGTTCAAATAAGAAGAATTTGTACTGATCCTGAATCGAATCCAATGACAACAACCTGGAATACCTCCGGATGTGGAACTGTTTCTCCATTAACCGGGGCAACAACAACTTATACATTCCCGGGTGCTAAAGGTACAAGCTGTGACATTACTGCTTCTACAAAAGATTCAGCTGGTGCGGTTACAAGCCCGAATGAAACTGTAATTGCAAACACAAATCCTGCTGCTGGTGTTAGCTCATTAACATTAGCTCCAGATACTAGAAGTATTCAAAGATCTAGCACTGCTGATGCTTATGCTGTTGTTAACAGCATTGTTCAAAATATTGCAACAATGAAATATACGATCACTGGATATAATAATCCATCATACTTTGGTGCGCCTGCTGGTGTAAATCGTACAGCTTCAGTCAGTATTAACACTACGGTTCCGACAATTGCTACAAATATAGTTAATATCTGTAATCCGACTTATGGAACTTGTGCTTTTGCTAATGGTGGTGGAACTTCTTATGGTACTAGCGCCACAAATAGTTCGAGCATTATTAATGTAAGCTTTACCGCGGCACAACTTGCAAATGTTAAAGACGTTATGGTCGGTGCAACTGCAACTACACCTGTTAGATTCGGAATAAGAGTTAACTTTAACGCAACAGGTTTAGATGGCGGTGTAATTAATTTTGATAGAAATGGAACTCCAACAATAATTAACAATGCACCTTTTTGTGAAAGTGTTTCTATTGTTCCACCTAGCCCGCTAAAATCCGGAATAACAAATATTACCGTAACTGGTCGCGATGACTGGGGTGTAAATCAGATAAATGTCGGAGTAACTCCTGCAGCTGGAAGCTTATCCGCTGGTCCGGATGTAAACACAATTGCCGGTAATCCAAGAGTCGGTTCTACAACCGTTCCATGGGACGTAACAAATGCAGCAAGCCGTGTTTATCAACTTAATGCGACTATTACAGATTTAGATGGAAAATCTACAGCATGTACTGCTGCAAGTAATGTCACTGGTGATGATGGTGGTACAGGGCCAGGTCCAACTACTCCTCCGACGATTACAGTAGATAAAATTCCACCAACATGTACAGCTGGAAGTTTTGCTGTAACACCAAATGCCGCTGGAACCAGATTAGGTTTTAGTGTTTCAGCATCTGATACGGGTACTCCATCAACTGGTCTTGCAAGTATTGCTATTGATGTTCAAAAGCCAGGAAGTTCAACCTATGTTGCAACAGGTTTTTCACGGGTGATAAATCCTCCTGTAACTCCATATACTTACACTGTAAATAATATTGATGGAGATGCTGACGGAAATGCTTATAACATAGACTCAAATCCAGCTGGTAATTATCAATTTAGAGCAACCTGGACCGACAAAGCTGGGAATGTATCAACCTGTAACGCATCTTATGATAAAGGCAGTAGAATTTCCGGAAAGATTTTCTTAAATACCGGAACTAACGGAGATCAACGCAGAGATTATTCAAGTGAAGCAACAGGAATCGCATTTAATCCGATAAGCCGATTAAATGGCAGTACTCCTCTTTCCGCAAATTGGAACGTTGTAACGAATACAAACTGTTCAGCTCCATATCCTGGAACAGCTGCAGCTGCCAGCGATACTGGTGCTTGTGATGCTAGATTTATTACAAATGCAGAATATTCTTCGACTTCAAGACCAACACTTGGAATTAGATTCCCTGCTCTAGCTTCAGATTCGACTGTCGGAAAATATCGATGCAGTAGCATGAAGCTATTTAATACAGTAAATTCAACAACAACTCCAGTTGCAACATTTACCGGTGCTTCAATTACTAATGTTGCATGTTCAGGCGGGGTTTGCGGATGCGATGTGACACTACAAGCCGGACAAGTATTTGTAGACAGCACGAAGAACTATACAACTACAAGTGTTTGGCCAACTCATGTTGAGTTTGATTTAGCATACAATTCAGATCAAATTTATGGCCAAGTAAGAAATGAAACAGGCGCATTTGTATCAGGTAATACTGTAAAAGTTGGAAACTTAACTGCTGCATCTGTAACTGGTGGAAGTTATGCCTCCCCTGCACCATCGCCAGATAATGCTGGTGCATATACAAAATCCACAGCTTCTTCGACAACTGCATCAGTTGCTTTAAATAATTCCGATCAAACAAAACTTTGTGTATTTGCAGCAAAACGTGACTTTGTAAATCCGAATGCTAATAGTTCGAGATTAAATACTCCAAATAGTTTTGATTCTGCAGCTGAAGTCGGAAACATCGCCAGAAGTTTGAGTATTCCTGCAAGCACGGGTTGGAGTATAGGCGTTGCAAATGAAAATGCTACTCATACTGCATGTACTGCAAGTGTTTCAGTTAATAACGGAGTTATGACTCCAAAATATCAAAATCAGGTTAACTTCTTCTTATTACCAAAAGTTAAAGTAACCGGGAAAATTTATTATCTAAATAAAGATAATTTGTGCGGTAACCCAAGCTCATGGACCGACCCGGCAAATCAGGCTACCGGAACTGTGCCAGTTACTATTACAATGACGACTTCGGGTACAAGCAATAACAATTTCTATAATCCGGATTCTGATAATAATTATAATACTGGTGAAACTTACACTTTCTATCCGGACTCATTGCCTGGTGGTGCATGGAATACATGGAACTTACAAAGAACCGTAAGTTTCGGTGCAAGCACAACATATACATCATGCGGAAACGGAACAATTAATGTGAACGGTTCAATTCCAAATTATCCTGCAAATACAACAATTAATTCTGATATAGCTGTCTACGTACGAGAAGCAAATGACTGGTGGCAAACATATAACGGTGGTGTTCACGGTTTAATCGGAATTCAGGACGCTATTCCTAATGAAAATCTATCAATAGAAACAAGCGGGTTTAATATGCACACAATAATCGGAGTTCCGAATAATACTATTTACTCAGCTACCTCGCCTGCTTTAATTAAAGCTGTATTTAGACCATCGACCTCTGGAGCTTTGGTCTCAACCAAAGGATCGTTACAGAATATAAATGCAGGAAGAGACGGATCTAATTGGCAGATTTCTTCAGATAAAAATTGGAAAGAAGACGGAATGCCTGCATTAAAGATTCCGTTTGCTGGCAGTTCCTCAAGTACAACCGTAGATGCAATAAATAAAGCCAAAGCATTAACAGGTACTTCAGCATGGAGCACAAGCATGCCAAACTTCTCTACTAATCCGTCGAATAATAAAGCCGTTTTGACTGGAAGCAAAACTATTTCTGATATAACAGTCGGAAACAATAATTACATAATGGTTGACGGAAGCTTGAATATAAATGGAAATATTCTTGCAGGCGGAAATAACCTGGATCAAACAATTTTCATTATTGCCCGCGGAGATGTAAACATTGCCGGAAACGTTACTGAATTAAACGCATTTATATACACACCTGGAAATATTACTATCGATACAGCCGGTCAGGATAGCTCAGCAGAAAAAGTTTTGAAAGTATATGGAGGTTTATACGCAGGTAAAACAATCCATCAAAAACGCGATATTGAAAATACCGGAGCAAACTTTGGATATCCGTCTGCACAAATAATATTTAACCCTGCTCTTATTATTAGTACAAGAGGATCTTCCTTCCCAAGTGTGTTGAAGGAAACGAACGTCTACTGGACACAACAATAGCCCATAAATTTAAATTCATCCTCGACGAAAAAATTCTGCAATCTTTAGGATTTCAACGAAATCCTTTACAAAGGTGAAGCCTTTTTCTAGAGGGGAATTTAAATTTATGATTTCTTTTCGAGTGCAGCCATGATTTCCTGTTTTAGTTGGTCAGGGTTCATGGTGTCTTTGATAATATAGCCATCGGCTCCGAGTTCGAAACCTTGTTTAATGACTTTATCATTATTTAGCATTGTAGCGAGGTAAATTTTTGTTTTATCGTAAGCGTGGTTTGCTCTTACCTCCTCTAAAACTTTCAAACCGTCTTTTTTAGGAAGTAAAATGTCTAATAAAATCAGGTCGATGTTTGGATTATTTGCGACCATAGTCATTGCCTGTTCTCCGTCTTCTGCTTCTAAAACTTCGAACCCCTGCATTTTTAAATATTCGGCATAAACAGTTCTAAGTGAGGCTTCATCTTCGACAAGTAGTAATTTATAAGGCATAAATCCAAGATAGCAGAAGTTTTATAGTAATGTAAAGGGCGTGGTTATTTTATAATTGCACTTGCTGCCGATGCTTGTGATTCTTGTGTTGGTATAAGTTTAGGCTGTGGCGGAAGCGGCGATTTAACTGGTACAGTAAACCAGAATGTTGAGCCTTTTCCGAGTGTTGATATGAAGCCGATTTGTCCGCCCATTTGCACAGTAAATTGTTTTGATATGTATAATCCAAGCCCTGTGCTTCCTTCTGATGTTTTTATCTTAAGACCTTCTTCGGCTCTTCCAAATTTTGTGAAAATTTTTGAATAATCTCTCTTTGGAATTCCCGGACCTTCATCTGTAACTGATACTTTATAGAATTGTTCCGTGTCCGGCTCTATTTTTATGTAGATGTTCCCTTTTGGTGTGTATTTAATAGCATTACTAATGAAGTTTTCGAGAATTTCCTGGTATTTAGCAGGGTCGACTTCCACATATGCATCAATTTTGTCGGGCTTGTGTAAAGTAAGTCCTTTCTTTTTTGCATTTTCGGTAAGAGCTTCAATTGACGAAATTGTTAACGTATAAATGTGAACTTTTTGAATTTCAAAAGTTAACCTACCCTGCTGAATTCTCGATACATTTAATAAATTGTTCACGATGCTTTGTAAACGAGTTAAGCCATAGTCCATTTCACTCATGAATTTCATGTCGCGCTGCGAATATTTCTTTTTCGTCGTGTTTTCGAGCATCCAGAGATTATTTTTTACTACTGATATAGGAGTTTTTAGTTCGTGAGACGCGATAGAAATAAACTCATCTTTTTGTTTATCAAGTTCGATTTCATGCGTAATATTTGATAACACAATTACGGCTTCTTTTTTATCATTTTTAAAATCTACGTAAGTGCTTTTTAAATTAAAGTACATGCGGCTTTCCAGCACATTGGGATCCTAAGCTTAGAATTCCACGTGGACAAGTTGTCGCG
>JADMIO011605998.1_pt1 | contig 47349 bp, 37 predicted proteins | sample 8958161 | NCBI WGS metagenome assembly JADMIO01 (sample SAMN16585339, study PRJNA669376) | soil metagenome | isolation source: Crop rotation soil | place: USA: Cullars Rotation, Alabama | collected 2011
CGACGCGGTCAGGGCGGCGGTGCTCCCGAGGTGAAATACGACGTCACCGTCTGGGGTAGGTACGCCAAGATCCTGTACAGCTCCAGCGAGTTCTTATTCATTAACTAGGATCGGGGAATTTGTTATTGGTGATTGGTGATTTGATATTTGTGATTTAAAGAAAATGAAAGTACCTCAAATTACAAATCTCAGATCACCAATCACCAATAACAAATTCCCCGGCTCCTCAACCCGATCAGGGAGGGAAATTCATATATGTCTCAACACAAATCATCGAATCCGATTACTCGACGTGATGCTCTGAAGCGAGTAGGCAATGGTTTCGGCATGTTGGCGTTTGCCAGCATGATGGGCCGGAGCATGTCCTATGCTCAGGAACTCACCACACCCGCGCTGGACCATCCGGCGAAGGTGAAACGCGTCATTTTCCTCTTCATGAACGGCGGTTGCTCGACGATCGATTGCTTCGATCCGAAGCCCGCCCTGGAGAAATATGACGGCCAGCCGTTGCCGGGCGGATCCGTACGCACCGAGCGCCGTACCGGCGAACTGATGAAGTCGCCGTTCAAGTTCAAGAAGTATGGCCAGAGCGGTATGGATATCAGCGAATTGTGGCCGAATCTCTCCGAACACGCCGACGACATTTGCTGGGTCCGCTCGGTCTACACCGACATCCCAAACCACGAGCCGGCCTGCCTGATGGTGAATACGGGCGCTAACCAGGCGGGACGGCCATCGATGGGATCGTGGATCACCTACGGCCTGGGCACCGAGAACAAGAGTCTTCCCGGATTCGTTCTGTTGTGTCCGAACCTTCCCACCACTGTCGGCTCGCCATTGTGGAGCAATGGTTTCCTGCCCGCGATTCATCAGGGCACCTTCATTTCTTCGCGTATTCAGACTCGGCCAGGTGCGGATGGCATGAACGACGAAATGCTGGACATGCCGATGCCGATGGAGAAGGAAGGCGACAAGGACGAGAAAAAGAAGAAAAAGATCGTCGTCGAAGATGCCTTCGATCCAAAGAAGCTCATCAGCTTCGTCAACAATCCCAAGTTCCAGCTAACCGAGCAACGGCGCGAACTCGACTTGCTGAACAAGATCGAAGCGATAGAACGGCAGCGTGTCGGGGAAAACACCGGCGTGGAGGCCGTTCTCAAGTCGATGGAAATCGCTTACCGCATGCAGACTGAAGCGCCGGAGGTTTTCGATGTTCGGAAGGAATCGCAGGCTACGCTTGATATGTATGGCGAAGGCACGACGGCGCGTGGATGTTTACAGGCGGCGCGGTTGGTGGAAAAAGGCGTCCGCATTGTGCAGGTCTACTATGCCAGCGGCGATCCGTGGGATGCGCACGGCGACATCTTTGCGCATAAGACTAACGCCAAGAATTCCGATCAGGCGTACGCGGCCCTTATCAAGGATCTCAAGCAACGCGGGTTGTGGAATGACACGCTGATCGTTTGCGGATCCGAGTTTGGCCGCACACCAGTGCGTGAGGTCGGCGGCGGTGGCGGCGCGGTGAAGCGCGGCCGGGATCACAATCCATTCGGCTTCACGATGTGGCTTGCCGGCGGGGCGGTCAAGGGGGGCACGATTTACGGCGCCACCGACGAGTTCGGATTCAAGGCTGTCGAAAAGCCCGCGCACGTTCATGACATCCACGCCACGATCCTGCACTTGATGGGGATCGATCACAAGAAGCTCACGTATCGGTACAGCGGACGGGATTTCCGTCTCACCGATGTGGCGGGCAACGTTTTGCATGAACTAATCGCGTGAGGAACCATCTCTCCACAGCGTTACTAACCTTGATACTTCCCGCCATTGGTGTTCCGGGCGTCGCCCAGACGCCCGCTGCACCGACCCTCGCCACGCCTGCTTCGCGAACAATCTACCTGACGGGAAAGGTTCAGTCAGGGGACGGACGGCCTCTGCCTGAGCGAATTGGAATTGAGCGAGTTTGTAACGGAGCGACCTATCGAGAGGGATACACGGATTCGCGCGGAGAATTCGGCTTGCAGGTGGGAGCGCCGAATTCTTCGACGTTTCTCGACGCCAGCATCGGATTTGACAAAGTGCCCGCGCTGGCGACACAGGGATCGGGCGGGCAAACCGGTCTCAGCGAGAGAGACCTTGCGGGATGTGAGATCCGCGCCAATGCCCCAGGATATCTGTCGGATGCGATCACTCTGGGATTTCGGCGTTCACTGGACAACCCCTTCATCGGCACCATCTACCTCCATTTCATTGGCAAGGTGGCCGGCGATACCGCGAGCGCGACGACGGTCATGGCTCCCAAAAAAGCCGCTGATGCGTTGGAGAACGGTCTTCAGAGCCTTAAGAAACTGCAATGGGCCGAGGCTGAGCGTCAATTGCGCAGCGCTGTCCGCGAGTATCCGCGATACGCCATCGCCTGGTTTGAACTGGGTAGCCTGTATCAGAAACAGAGCCGATTGGATGATGCCACTCGTGCTTATCAAGAAGCGATCCGTTCCGATTCGAAGTTCGACGAGCCTTACCGACAGCTCACCACAATGGCCGCAGCTCGAGGGGAATGGCAAGAAACTGCCAGATATACTGCGCAACTGTTCAAGTTGAATGCGGACGTCGACTCGGAGTTCTATTTCTATAGTGCAGTCGCCAACCACTACCTGCGAAATTCCGGCACGGCTCTGGCGCACGCGCGCGAAGCCAGTCGCCGGGATCCACAACATCAGAATCCCAAAATCGATCATCTGCTCGGCGTTCTTCTGGCCCAGATGGGGGACAACGCGCAAGCAGCGGAATACCTGCGGCTTTATCTCAAGTTGATGCCGGCGGCGCCGGACGCCGCAGCCGCCCGCGCGCAACTCGCAGATTTGGAAAAGACGACTGGCTCTGCACAGAACCTCAACGTGAATTGGATTCACGGCAGCGATCCGTGCAGCGCCAACACGGACGTTCCGTTCCAGGTACACGCGTACAACGACAATACCTTTATCCTCCGCGAGAACAAGTGCATCAACTATGAAGGCCCTTTCATCTATCTGTTTTTCGGACAGGAAAAGGTTTTCATGCAGGACACCGGCGCAGCTCCGCCGGCGAATTCCGGAATCGCTTTTCCGATTCGGGAAACCGTGCAAAAGATTATTGAGGAGTGGTCAACGAAGCACGGCACAACGAAGATGCAGCTTCTTGTAACGCACTCTCATGCGCACGGTGATCACACGGGCGGTGATGCTCAGTTTGTGAACCAGCCGGATACCACGCTCGTCGGAAAGAAGCCTGACGAGGTTCAGGCGTTCTTCGGAATCAAGGACTGGCCGAATGAACAGGTGACGCTGGACCTGGGAGGACGAACTCTCGACATCATTCCGATACCCGGTCACGAAGCCGCTTCGATTGCTGTCTATGATCGGTCAACGAAGCTTCTTCTGGCCGGAGATACGGTGTACCCGGGCCGGCTGTACGTCCGCGATTGGCCGATTTTCAAGGCGAGCATTGGGCGGCTTGCGGATTTTGTGAAGACCCACGATGTTGCGCAGGTCCTTGGGACTCATATCGAGATGTCGAACAAACCCGGCGTGGATTATCCCGTGCGGACAACCTATCAGCCCGAAGAGCACGCGCTGGCCATGACGCCGGCGAACATCCTCGAATTGTATGATGCGCTTCTGAAGATGGGCGACGCGCCGGTTCGCGAAACTCACAACGACTTCATCGTGTACCCGCGATAGCCCGGCGCAAGGAATTTGGGGTCAGACTACTCGAACCCAATCCGCGTCTTAATTCCGGCTTACCGCTTCATCCGGAACCCAACAAACCATACTCCCGTCATTCCGAGTCCCAGAAGCACAAGCGCCGTCGGCTCGGGAACGCTGGCTCCAGCAGCATCCGTCACCATGATGTTGTCGAAAAACGCGTCTCGGGCGGTACCGCCGGATCCGGAGTAATCCTCAACCTGTAAAGAAATGCTCGTCCCCGCGGTAAACGCGATCGAGTAGTGATGCCAGGCACCGTCGTCGAGCAGAAAAAGCGGACTTGCCGTCGTGCCATAGGAGGGCTGACTGCCGAAGTCCCACACGTCTCCGGGTTCATGACCAATGAATCCACCACAATCCTGGCGGCCGCACGTACCCAGGTAATCAAAGGAGAGAACGTAAGAGCTGCTTGGATTGAGAATCAGAACTGAAATCAGATCCCCACCAGCGTTGAGGCCCGAAAACGCCAGAGCTTTGTCCCCTTGAATGGGATCTGTAACCACGATCCCCTGCGAAAGGATTGCCCATCTCAGGGCGCTGAGACTTCCGGACTCAAAGTCATCGAAAAACAGTGTTGCGGCGTGCGCGTTGACTGAAAGGAACGCGAACATGAACGTCAACAGAAGGACAGATCTGCAGATCCGCATGGGCAGGCACCTCCTGGTTTTTCAGCCGATTTGCTGCTTACGCAGAGCACGTCACAGACCAATCGCCTGGTTGTGGTTGGTGAATGTTTTCGGGCAGGTACAGACGTATGGGGTTCGTCATTTTTTTGAGAACGTAAAGAATGCCGACGCTAAATCCGAAAACAGGCGTTCGGATTCAGGTTTCCTCTGCCGTGGAAAGCAAATAGCAGAACTACGAAAACTGTAAAGTTTCCGGACGGTACGAGGCGGCTGTGCCGTACAAACATGTAGTCTGTCCTCCGCAATTGTCCGTTGTTTTTCGTCCGCGTCTTCCGCTACTTTAGGGCCTCACTGGGCCACGTCGCCCCTTTTGCCAAGTCAACGCAGGAGGTCCGCGATGTTTAGCCGAAAACTTCTCTCATTTCTTTCTTTATCCATTTCCTTACTGGCCATCACGACGGCTCGTCCCGTGGTCGCGCAGCAGAAGCCCTCATTCACTGTCGGATGGTCCGTCTATGTCGGGTGGGATCCCTACTACTACATGGGGAAGTCCGGCATTTTGAAGAAGTGGGCGGACAAATACGGAATCAGCATCAAGCTTCAGCGGTTCGATTACGCGCCGTCACTGGACGCCTTCGTGGCGAAGAACATCGACGCCTGCGTGATGACCAACATGGAAGCGTTGGATATGCCGGCGGCTGCGGGCATCGACACCAGCGCAATCATCGTTGGCGACTACTCCAACGGCAACGATGCGGTCGTGGTTCGACAGAATCTCGCACTCGCGCAGATTCCGGGCAAACCGGTGCTGCTCGTCGAGAAAACCGTGTCGCAGTACCTCTTCGAACGCGCGATGGCCATGAACGGCCTGGAGTCGCAGATCAAGCGCGTGAAATACGTCAACACGTCGGACTCCGACATCGCGGCTGCTTTCCTCACGGACGCCACCAAGCCTGTCGTCGTGACCTGGAAGCCGCTGGTGTCTCAGGTGCTCAAGGCGAAGGATACGAAAGTCATCTTCGATTCCTCGAAGATCCCGGGCGAAATTCTCGACCTCCTCGTAACACGGACCGACATTCTTAATCGCGCAGACGGCTCGGGGCAGAAGTTCGCCAAGGCGATCACCGGCGCCTGGTACGAAATGATGGGTCAGATGAAGGCACCCGGCAGCGACAAGGTTCTCACCGGCATCGCGGAGGCCTCGCAGGACACGCTGGCGTCCTACAAGGAGCAACTCAGCACGACGCAGATGTTCTATACGCCGGAGTCAGCGCTCAAAACTGCAACGTCACCTGATCTCCGCAAAACCATGGACCTGGTCCGGCAGTTCTGTTTTTCTCACGGGCTTCTCGGGGACAAGACCAAGTCTGCCGACGAAGTCGCCATCCAGTTTCCCGACGGCAGCGTGTTGGGCAAGCCCGACCGCATACGGTTCCGTTTCAACACCACGTTCATGCAACTGGCTGCGCAGGGGAAACTATGAGGTTCCTGCGCATACACGAGCAACCCACACGCATGATGGCCCTCGGCTTGTCATGGTTTCTCTTCGCTGTAGGTATTGCTTCGTACTTCTACGTCGCCCAGATTCGACATCGCGAGAACCCCGACGAGCGCGTGATGCCGACCTTGACGCAAATGATCCAGGCATTCTCTGACGCCTCGCTTAAGCCTGCCGAGGATGAGATTGTCGAGGAGGGCGCGCCGTCGCCGCTGTGGAAAGAGGTCACGTCAAGCATGCTTTGGAAAGACAGCGGCGCGACGAGCCGTCGATTTCTGATCAGCGTGCTCTTGCTCTTTCCTGCCGTCGTGCTCGGCCTGCACATGGCGATGTTCCCGTACGTCGGGGCGTTCTTCCTGAGGTTCATCCAGTTCTTCGACAAGATCGTGGCGCTGTCGCTGCTGCCGATTCTCTTCGTCGCCTTCGGCATCGACGAACTGTCGAAGATCATGCTGATCGTTGTCGGCGTCGCGCCGACAATCATTCTCGACACTTTCAATCTCAGCAAGGGAGTTCCGAACGAGCAGATCGTCAAGGCCGCCACTCTAGGAGCCGGAGACTTCGCGATTGCCTATCGGATCGTCTTCAAACAGATCTGCCCTCGGGTGCTGAGCAGCATTCGGCTGAACCTGAAGGCGGTGATGCTCTTTCTGTTTGCCGGTGAAATGATCGCGTCCAGTGATGGGCTGGCATACCGCATTGCGCTGCTGCGCCGCCACATGGGTATGGACATGATCATTCCGTACGTTCTGTGGGTGGCCTTGTTGCTCTTCCTCGTCGATGTCGGGATGCAGACCCTGAATCGGAAGTTGCATCCGTGGTTTCAGGAGACTTAAGCGATGCCCGACGCAGCTATTCAAATTGAAGGTGTTTCATTGGACTATCCGATTTCGGGGAGTGCACCTCGCCGAATCCTGAACGAGATCACTCTCAGGATCGAAACCGGTGAATTCATTTCCATCGTCGGTCAGACCGGATGTGGCAAGTCTTCGTTGCTGCGCCTGGTGCTCGGCGAAGAGCGCCCCAGCCTCGGCCGTGTGCTCGTAGACGGAAAGCAGCGGTCAAAGCCGGACCCCCTGTGTGGCTATGTACCGCAGAAGTACTCGCTGTTTCCCGATAAGACGGTCTTGGACAACGTTACTTTCGGCCTCGACACCTCGGCGTTTGGCGCCTTCCCATGGTTGCATCCAGGGCGTCGCCGCAAGATGCGGGAGTTTCGGGCCCTGGCGATGCGGCATCTCGAGCACACCGGATTCCAGGAAGCCGACTTGCGCAAGTATCCGCACCAGCTATCGGGAGGAATGCAGCAGCGCGTTGCGATTGCCCAGGCACTCATTCTCAGGCCGCCGATCCTCCTGATGGACGAAGCGCTCAGCGCGCTCGATCCGGGCACGCGGTCGGACATGCAGCGCCTGATCAAACATCTCTGGCGAGAGAGTGGAACAACCATCATCTTCGTCACTCACAACACACGCGAGGCCATTTGTCTCGGTACCCGCGTTGTCGGGCTGGCGAAGGAAGGCAGCCGCGGTTCTTCGGTCGTCCTGGATGCTGCGGTGCCGCATCTCGATTTCGATTCGGACGAAGACGCGATCCAGGACTTGATCGACGAGGTCGAGTCTGCAACCCAACCCGGCGGCAAGCGAATGAACATCCGTTCGATGCCGGTCCTGACTTGAGTAAAGGAGTATCCGTATGAAGAAGTCCGCCGCTTGCATCTTGTTGGCCCTGTCTGTTGCCGCGCTGTCGAGCCAGGCTCCGACGCGTCCACCGCGTCCGCCGAAACCTGGAGTTACGACGCCTGGTATTAAGCGCGATATGGCGGCGATTGCTCCGCTCGCCGAGTTTTCTCTACCCGGGACTCCGGACTGGCAGGTCGTAACGGAGGATGCCGTGTGGGTTTCGAACGGGCCGAAGAACACCGTTCACCGCCTCGATGCCAAGACCAATGAAGTTGTTGCCACAATCGAAGTGGGAAAGCGTCCGTGTTCCGGTTTGACGGCTGCATTCGGCAGTGTCTGGGTGCCGAACTGCACCGACAAAACGCTGTCGCGCGTTGATGTGGCGACCAACACCGTCGTTGCAACGCTACCGGTCGGTCCAGCCAACAGTGAAGGCGGCCTCGCCGCCGGTGCGGACAGCATCTGGATAATGAGCGACCTGAAGGGAGTTCTGTCCCGCGTCGATCCCAAGACCAATAAAGTGATTGCTGAGATTACGGTGCCTTCGGGCTCCCCGGTGGTGGTGTTCGGAGAAGACGGCGCCGCGTGGGTCGTCAGCAATGAACACAGCAACCTGTCCCGCGTCGATCCGAAGACGAATCTCATCACCGATACGATCGACGTTGGCCCACGGCCTCGATTCACGACGGTTGGCGGTGGTTCGCTATGGACGCTCAATCAAGGCGACGGTACGATCTCGCGGGTTGATGTCAAAACCAGGAAGTTGGTTACTAACATCGAAGCGGGAATACCCGGAACTGGCGGTGAGATTTCCTACGGCGAGGGTTATGTTTGGGCCACGGTTTTCGAAGTACCGGTGACGCAAATCGATCCTTCCACCAATACGGTGATCAAGCAGTGGTTTGGTCCCGGCGGTGATTCGATCCGAGCCGGCCACGGATCAGTTTGGATTTCCAACCTTCGCCAGCAGAACGTCTGGCGCATCGACACGAAGCAGCAGTAGGGGCAATTACACCCCGGAGGGGTGCCGGAAACCTCGCCACCGGGAACCGGTGGTGGCTCGGCCGCGCTCGCTCACCACCGGCTACTCTCCATTCGCCTCTCCGGGGTAACCGTTCCCCCACTACAAAACTGTCGGCCAATTTTTCTAACCCAGCATTTCAACTGACGTCGAAGGAGAGCGATGGAACTATAATCCGCGAATAACGTTCTCAATGTAGAGAATGTGGAGTAAGCCAGTGTCGGCGATTTTGCGAGCAGCGTTGCTCACGGTATGCATCTCGCTTTACGCGGGAGCACAGAACAGGAGTCTTGCCCTCTACGCAGGTGAGGCCCATGGCCTCGATCCCGCAGCGCTTCGATCCGCTCGACAGGAACTTCAACGCCTGCTATCACCAACAAACATCGATCTGCTTTGGAAGGATTTGACCTCGCGCAAGTCCGGAGAGCAGTTCGATCACGTGGTCGTCGTGACTTTCGGAGGCGTTTGTTCGGAAGCCGGCCCCGCCTTGAGCGCCGAGGTCAGCCTCGGCGACTCCTCCGTATCTGAAGGTGCGGTGCTCCCGTTCTTCAGGGTTGACTGCGAGTATCTCTCGCGAATGCTTACGCCTTCGCTGCGGTCCATGACCTCGCAGCAGAGAAGTGTGGCTTTTGGCCGCGCGCTCGCGCGGGTAATGGCTCACGAGATTTATCACATCGTCGGCGAGACGACGGAGCACCAGTCCAAAGGCGTCGCCAAGGCATCGTTTTCTCTTCAAGACCTGACGGCCGAATCCTTTGACTTCGACAGCGGAAGCCTGCCGTTGCTCGCGCATTCACGGTCCGCTCCAACTGCGACTTCGGCTGTCGAGTCCGAAGAGCTGCTCGAGAGATAGTTTCGCCACCCGCCGAACCGGGTGATCTCTGTAGCGCTTACGAGAGAGACAGGTTCGCAGACGAATCCTTTCACCCATTCGTCAGAATCCAGCTTCACGCTGCCGATGGCCAGCGGCTGTGGAATCCCGGCGACAAATCCTCCAAGTTCCGCGGCGGGCACATTCCACACTTCCACTTCAATTCCCGGACCGTGGAATCCCGGCTGGCGCAGAAGTCCGGGCTTGGCTGGCTGCGTGTCTGCGAGGGCAAACAGCCGATAATCCACGGATGTTTTGCACCGCTTCGCCAATCTGGCTCCGCGATCTGTCAGTTGATGATTCAGTGGTTGCCCCGCAAGATGCGCGCCGACCACGGCCACCGGGACGCAGCCCGGCGCGTCCAGGCTCGCGTCCGCCGTTGGCTTGAGGAACCTGTGACCAAGCCGCAACAATCCCGCGTCGGAAAATGCCGGGCCGATGAGGGAGACGCCAAACGGAAGTTTGTTCCGGCGAAAACCGGCAGGCAGCGCGATCGCCGCGAGATCGAGGAGGTTCACAAAGTTTGTGTAGTATCCCAGGTTCGAGTTCAGCCGGATCGGATCTTCCCGGACTGCGTCATGAGTATAGATAGTGCCTGCCGTCGGCAGGAGGAGCACATCCAGGTCCGCCCAGATTTCCGACGTCTTTCGTTTAAGACTCTCCAATCGATAAGCCGCCCGAAAAGCGTCCTCGGCCTTGTACCTGGCAGCGCTCAAGATGATTTGCGCGACAACCGGATTTACGTCCTGCGGGTGATCCAGAATGTGTTGTCCGACTGCGGCGGATCGCTCTGCCACCCACGGTCCTGAATAGAGCAACTCGGCCGCCTCACGGAATGGCGCGAAGTTGATCGTGGTTCGAATCCCGCCGCCGCGCGTTAACTGTTCCGCGGCCCGCTCGAAGAGTTCTTCCGCTTCTGCATCGCCGAAAAACTCAAGCCCGAATTCGTCAGGCACACCGAAGCGAAAAGGCCCGACGGTCCACGGCGCAGCATCCGCGCCCTGCGGAACGCTTCGAGAGTACGGATCGTTCCGGTCAAAGCCCTGGGCAATGTTCCACACAAGGTGGGCATCGTTGACACTGGCGGCAAAGATGGAAATGCAGTCGAGCGACCGGCATGCCGGCAACACGCCCGACGTGCTGAGAAGCCCGCGTGTGGGTTTCATTCCAATGATGTTGTTGAAGGCTGCGGGAACACGTCCGGATCCTGCGGTATCGGTTCCGAGGGAGAATGCGCAAAGCTCCCTGGCCACAGCGACTGCTGAGCCTGAACTCGATCCGCCGGAAATGTACCTCGGATCGAAGACGCTCGAGCACGCACCGAATGGCGTCCTGGTGCCGACCAGTCCGGTAGCGAATTGGTCCATGTTGGTTTTGCCGATGAGAATCGCCCCGGCATCGAGCAGTTTCTGCACAACTGTTGCCGTCCGATCTGCCGCATGAGCGAAGGAGGGGCAGGCGGCTGTCGTACGCAAGCCCTGCACGTTGATGTTGTCTTTTACGGCAAAGGGAATCCCTGCCAGTGGTAAAGAGAGATCTACATTTCCTGCCCGCGCGACGGTCTCGTTTTCATCGGCCAGAGAAATCCACACTGGGGTTAGTCCGTCGATGCGGATCATCGCAAAGATCTCTTCGATCACATCGGCGCATCGCCGCGTGCCGTCGAGATAGTCTTTTCGCAATTCCGATATCGTCAACATCAGCTCACTCTCAAGGTCGCCAGATTCTGTCCGGCTGTTACCATCCCGCCTTTGGCGCAATGCACAAGTTCGACAATTCCTTCGTTCGGCGCCACGACGGCGACCTCCATCTTCATGGCTTCGAGCACGAGAATTTTTTGTCCCGCTTCAACCCGCTGTCCCGGTTCGATCGCAACCTGCCAGACACTTGCCGCCATTGGAGAGCGCACTGCTTCGCAGCCTTCGGGCACGTCGATGGGTTTCTCGGATGGGGCATCGAAAACCGGATCGATATACTCCGCCTGTCCTGCGGCGGCCCACCGCTCGCGCTCGGCCAGGAACGCTTCCTGCTGCACTCGCTTAAACCGCGCCGTCTCGTCTTTTATTGAGCGCAGGAATTTGTGGTAGTTGCGGACGTTGAATTCCGTCGGCTCGATGTCGATGCCATATTTCCCGTGAGGAAAGGCGTTACGCATTTCGAGGAGTTCGGCTGCCGTCACCGGAAAGAAGTGGATGTGGTCGAAGAAGCGAAGAAGCCAGGGCGAACCGGCTTCGAATTCTCGCGTGGTTCGATAAGTGTTCCACATTTGAATGGTGCGGCCCACGAACTGATAGCCGCCCGGCCCTTCCATGCCATAGACACAAAGATAGGCGCCGCCGATCCCCACGGAATTTTCGGCGGTCCATGTGCGTGCCGGGTTGTACTTCGTCGTGACGAGCCGATGGCGTGGGTCCACAGGCGTCGCAACCGGCGCGCCGAGGTAGACATCCCCCAGGCCCATGACGAGATAGCTCGCATTGAACACGATGTCGCGAACATCGGAGACGGATTCCAGGCCGTTAATGCGGCGAATGAATTCGATGTTGCTGGGACACCACGGGGCATCGGCGCGCACGGATTGCATGTACTTTTGTATCGCCAGCAATGTCGCCGGATCTTCCCACGACAGCGGCAGATAGACGTTGCGGGCCGGAAAGCTCAGAGAATCCACATCCGGCAGCGTCTGCTCGCAGGCGTCAAGACAAGCGATCAATTCTTCGCGGCGGAGGATCCGGCTGTCGTAGTGAATTTGCAGCGAGCGAATTCCCGGAGTGATGTCGATTATTCCTCTCAGCCTGGCTTGCCGGAACAGTCTCTCAAGCGCATGCACGCGGACCCGCAGGTCGAGATTGAGTTCGTTGTCGCCGATCTCAATCAACAAGTATCTGTCACCCGCGGCACGATAGACGGCAGTGCTGGTGGAGTGCAGAATGGCCGGCTCGCCGACATCTTTTCCGGGCTTCGGCAACGTTCCACTCAGGCTGTCGATGGCAACGTCGAGTTCGCGCTCCATTTGTTCCGCCTGTCGATTTGAAACGCGGGTGAAGCGGACCGTGTCGCCGGCGCGTAGCTGGCCCAACTTCCAGAGTTCTGCTTGTGCAATCACAAGGGGACAAACGAAACCACCGAGGCTCGGCCCATCCGGGCCGAGCAGGATCGGCATGTCTCCCGTGAAATCCATGGCGCCGACGGCGTAGGCATTGTCGTGGAGATTTGAAGGATGGAGACCTGCATCGCCGCCGTCCCGGCGCGCCCATTGTGGACGGGGACCGATCAGGCGCACTCCGGTGCGGTCGGAGTTGTAGTGCACTTTCCACGACGCAGCAAACACTACTTCGATGTCTGCATCCCTGAAGAAATCAGGCGATCCATGCGGTCCGTAGACGCCGCTGATCTTCCACTCATTGGAATAACGCGGCCGGAGCTTTTCCGGAAGAGGAGGGGAGGGCGGCGCGAGATCGCGGCCGGTTTTCCAGTGGATCATGTCACCGGTTTGAAGGACACGCCCGGCCTGCCCACCGAAGCGCCCAAGAATGAAGGTCGACCGGCTGCCCAGGTATTTGGGTACGTCGATTCCTCCCCGGATCGCGATATAGGCGCGTGACCCGGGACCCGCTGCTGCGCCAAGATGGAGTTCGGAACCGGCTCGAACATCAACCGCCTCCCATAACGGGACGGGCTGATCGTCCAGCGTCGCTGCCATCCGGGCGCCTGCAAGGGCGATTGTCGTGTCCGAGTGGAAACGCAGCCATGGTCCGGTCAACGTGCATTCCAGTCCGGCCGCGAATTCAGGATTGCCCACGAGGCGATTGGCCAATCGAAATGCCAGCGAGTCCATGGGGCCCGACGGAGGTACTCCGACATGCCAGAGCCCGACACGCCCTGGATAGTCCTGGACAGTCGTTTGCAGCCCGGGTTCGAGGACCTCAAACGCGCAAGGCGCATAGTTGACGCGGTTCAGAAAACTGGTAGCAAAACCCCCCTCGTGAAATTCACTTCGCGCGACCACATGACGGAGATACTCGAGGTTTGTTTCAAGTCCACCGAACCTGCAGGCGTTCAGGGCCCTTTGCAGCCGCTGTACGGCTTCTTCTCTCGAGTCGCCGGTCACGATAACTTTTGCGAGCATCGGATCGTAGAACGGCGTCACTTCCGTGCCGTCCTGGACCCATCGCTCGCTTCGAACGTCGCGAGGCAACCGCACTTCGGTGAGCAGCCCGGTCATAGGACGAAATCCGCGGGCGGGATCCTCCGCATAGATCCGCACCTGAATCGAGGCGCCCTGCGGTTCAACCGGGAGCTGTTTCAGAGGTGACAGATCTCCCGCTCCCAGCTTGACCATCCATTCAACGATGTCGACGCCGGTGACTTCCTCTGTGACGGCGTGTTCCACCTGCAGGCGCGTGTTGACCTCGAGAAAGAAGACCTCTTGTCGTTCCGAGTCGAAGAGGAACTCCACAGTACCGGCGGAACGATAGCGGATGGAGCGGGTAATTTTTTGCGCGGCTTCCCATAGACTTGCCCGAATATCGGCAGTCAGGCCGGGTGCAGGCGTCTCCTCGATAACTTTCTGGTTGCGGCGCTGGGCGGAACAATCGCGCTCGCCGAGAATCAGGATCTCTCCCTTTCCATCGCCGAACACCTGCACTTCGATGTGGCGTGCGCGTTCGACAAACCGTTCCAGGTAAACACCGGCTTGCCCAAAATTCGCGACGCCCAACCGCGCCACCGCCGCGAAGTTTTCTTCGAGTTCACCGGCGCTTCGGCAGACACGCATTCCGATTCCGCCACCGCCGGCAGTGCTCTTGAGGATGACGGGGTAGCCGCACCGTTCCGCAGAGGCGATCGCCTGACGCTCGTTATCGAGCAACCCTGTGCCGGGCAACAGCGGCGCGCCCTCTCGCAAGGCAATCTCACGGGCCGTGTGCTTCAATCCAAGCGCGCGCATTTGTGCCGGCGTTGGTCCCAGGAATACGATCCCCTCCGCTTCGCACGCTTCCGCGAAGTCCGCGTTCTCGCTGAGGAATCCATAGCCGGGGTGAATTGCCTCGGCACCGGTCTTTCTTGCCGCGTCGAGAATCGTGGCCTGGTTGAGATAGCTCTGTGCGGCGGGCGGAGGACCGACCAGTACGGCCTCATCGGACTGGTTGACATGCAACGAATGTCGATCTGCCTCGGAGAAAACCGCGACCGGGGACACACCGAGGCGTCGCAGAGTGCGGATGATCCTGCACGCGATCACGCCGCGGTTGGCAATTAAGACTTTCTTGAACATTCAGGTTGGATCCCAGATCAACACTCGCAACGGAGTAGGGTTGTAGGCGTTACAAGGGTTGTTGAGTTGCGGACAGTTGCTGATGACAGCGAGTACATCCATATCGGCGCGCATTTCAACGTATTTGCCCGGGCCGGAGACACCGTCTTCGAACGTTAACCGCCCGTCGCCTGTCACCGGCACATTCATGAAGAAATTAATGTTGTGATCGATGTCGCGCTTCTCCAGGCCACGCCCCCACTCGAGGATTGCTTTCAGGAAGCTCTGTCGGCAGGCGTGCATGTGCCGCTTCTCCAGGGCATAGCGCACCATGTTGCTTTCCGTGGCGCATGCGCCGCCAAGAGTGTCGTGGCGGCCACAGGTGTCGGCGAAGATTGTGAGCAGAACGTTGCCTTTCGAAGACAGCAACCGGCTTCCCGTCGTGAGGTAGATGTTGGCTTGCGCGCGAATCGTAGCCTGTGCCGAGTAACGATCCTCGTAATCGTGTGCGTTGTAGAAGAGAGTGTCTGCGGCCTGATTCCCCTCGAGGTCAACAATGCGAAAATGTTGGCCCCTCCGGATTTCATGAATCCACGGTTCTCCCGCGGGGATCTCTTGATCGTATCGGATGGAGACTTCTGTACTCATAGGAAATAGCGCTCCGTGAGGGTAAAGCCCCGGTCGTTTTCCGGACGCGACACTCGGCAGAAGTCGTCGATCGCCGGAGGCGCGGCTTTGCGAATCGACACGTGAACCGCCCGCGGTTGGTATACGGGATTGGGATCGAGTGGATGCTGGCACGTGTTCAACACGATCAGCACATTCATCTCTGCGCGCAGTTCAACGAACATGCCTGGTTTGGAATTTCCTGTAACGAACTGCATGGATCCGTTGCCGCTTACGACGACTTTGCTGAAGAAGTTGACTGGCGCAGCGAAGTCCCGCGGACTCAGGCCGTGTTTTGCGAGTTCGATCGCAAAACTATCGTGAGCGTTCTGATGGCAGTCGTTGCGATGTTCCTGGTAGCGCGCCTCGCCGTACTTGGCTCTTACCAGGGCGGCGTCAGAACAGCCGCTCAGCGGATCGTGCCAGCCAGCGAGATCTTCAGTGATGGAGCAGAGTATGCGACCCATGTCGGAGTACAGGACGTTACCGCGCGTCAGCCTGGAGATGTGCTGGGCTTTGAGCGTGTCGGGCATGTTGTAACGTTCTGTCGGGTTGTCACGGTTGTAGAAGAGCGCACCGACATTGGCATTGCCTTCGATATCCTTGATGCGTAGCGCTGTACCGCGCTTCAACACGTGCGACCACGTGGCGCCGGGCTGCAACAGATCTTCGAATAGGGAGCTTCCTTCCATTGTTCTCTCCGCGAAGCTCACTTGCAAGGCGAGGGCCAGTCGCTGTTTCCGCCAAAACCGTTGGAAACCTTTCTGTTGTATCGCTGCAACTTTTGATCGATCTTGCAGATTTGTATTGGTCGAGTTTTCCCGCGCCAAACATGTAAGGTTTGCGCTTCGCGAGCCATGAAGCGTGATCGTTAAATCGCTTGAGCAACAAGCAGATGCCTCCACGCCTCGGTGTGGTAAGGATCGTGCAATTCACTTCGCGGGGGGAACCCGTGAAGGAAATAGAACCTACGATTGTTGAACGGAGGCTGGAAGACGGAGCGCAACTGACGCTGCTTCACACCATCAGCGGTATTGTCAGTTCGGGACTAAGCCTGGAGAAAATGCTGGGAGAGTTGGTCGGGCTCGTGGTTGGACTCACAGGATGTGATGCCTGCCTGGTTTATCTCCTCGACAAGTCTGCCGGCGAGATTGTTCTTTGTGCATCTCAACTTCCTCATGAGAGGGAAATCGGAAACATTCGACTGAGAGTCGGCGAAGGAGTCACGGGCTGGGTTGCCATGCATCAGTCCGTGGTGGCGCTATCGACACATGCGTCGTCCGATCCGCGTTTCAAAACAATTTCGTCGCTCGTCGAGGACACCTACGAATCGCTGGTGTCGGTGCCGCTCATTACAGGCGGCGAAGTCATCGGTGTGATCAACGTCCATCACAAGAATGTGCGGACCCACAGCCCGGAAGAGATCGCATTGCTGGGCTATGTCGCCGAGCAGATGGGCGGAGCCATTGCGCGAGCGCGGTTGCTGGAGGAATCCAGGGCTGCTTCCCGCAAGGTGGAGATCCTCGCGGCTGTCGGCGACACCATCACGACCGAAGGCTATCTGGATCGCATTCTGCAGGCAGTTTGCGAAATGGTCGCGCAGACATTCGATGCTCCGCTCTGTTCGATCATGGTTCTCGATGAAGCGCGCCAGGAGCTTTCGATCAAGGCCGCGCGGTGCTCCGAGCCGCAGTGTCTGAATATGCTGCCTGTCCCGGTTGGAACGTCACCCATCGCTCGTGCCATCCGTGAACGTCAGGCCGTGATCGTCGAGGACGTCTCGGCACAGAAGCCGGAATTTTATCCGGAGCTCACATCGCGATCCGGACTGGCGACTCTGTTGTCCGTTCCATTGACGGCATCACAGTCGGTGGTCGGCTCGCTGAACATCTACGTCCGCGAGCGCAGATCTTTTACGGAGGAAGAGACTCGCTTTGCGAGAGCGGTAGCCGGGCAGGCCGCACTGGCGCTGGAGAACACCCGGCTGATATCGGAAACCCTGCAAATGAAGCGAACATTGGAAGCCCGAAAAATCGTAGAACGGGCAAAAGGCATCCTGCAAAGTCGTGATGGCCTTTCCGAGGAGGAAGCCTATCTTCACCTTCGCGGAGAGAGCCGTCGTCTCCGCAAACCCATGCGGAATCTTGCGGAGGCCATCATTCTTGCCGAAGAACTGCATCGGAAGAGCCGGCCCGCGAAACTGAAGCCGGCGTTTGAAGAAGACTGGGCCGAGTTACAGGAATGATGCGCGATATTTTCACGTCCTACATTTCTGTCTGTTGCAAACATGTGACGGCTTGTCCTACTCTACGCCGGACTGCGGTTGCACGAAGGCGTGCACCGCGAAATGCTTTCGACACCAGCGTCCCAGAGACACACCCATGGTGCTGTCCTGGGATTTTTTTTGTCTGACGAAACTCACCGGCGAATAACGGGACTCCGTCGATACGTTCGGAATTGTTTACGGGAACCTCAGCAAAAAGGTGAAGACCGGCGACTACGGACCGCGGTTCACCGCCGGGCCTTACGGCATCTATTCCGGTGGAAGCGGATGGGCAGGTCCTAAAGCCGGAGTGATCCTGGGATATGAACAGCCGATTCATCCGAAGATCAGCATCGTCGCGGACTGGTTCAGCGGAAAAAACTACTTCGGGTATTTCACGCCTGGAGTGTCGTTTACGCTACCGGGCAACGGGCTGTTCAACGCGGGTTACAGCATTGGCAACGACAGTTACGACGGCAACAACAACCGGCTGCTCTTCCTCTATTACGGCGTGACATTCTAGTCGGTCGTTCATCATCTACTTCTCCTTGGTGGGGGCAATGCATTCGCAAACGCACATTGCCCCCTTTCTTTAGTCTTTTTGCTCAATCCTTGATGGCGCGAATGTCGACTTCACGATCGACATACTTCCACTCCTCCGAGCTTCGAAGTTTGGCTAGAAGTTCGTCGAAAGCGCTTGCGTCCTGCGGCGCGTACTCAAACCACGTCAAGAAGTCGAAAGGCTCGCTTTCGCCAAGATCGCGGCAATGATGCAGTCGCCGTGCGACGGCGGGGAGATAACGCATGCCGATCTCGATGTGGCGCGAGTCCTTCTCGAAGATCGCACGACGCTCGTCTTGAGTGAGACTCCACCATTCCATGTTCTTGCGAAGGGAGATTAGCGCGGCGAGCGTGGCTTCGGGACGGCCAAGGAGCGGCTGCCGGGCAACCAATTCGATTTTCTCGGAGCGCTGAACATAGCGTTCATTACTCGTTACGCCTTGAAGCACCCAGCCCCCCGAGCCAGAGATCTCGTCGCTCCTGCCGTTGAAGACGTTCAGTCTCTCAACAGCCGGAAGCGTATCGCCGGTGATTGACTGAATCTTTAGGATTCGCCATGAGCCGGTGTTGCCGCCTGCAAAGGAGAACAGTCGAATATTCATGTGCGCAATTTTGCACGTTCATTGCCATCCGCCCCCCGAGCGACCGATAAAGCTGAACGAACGACAGCAGCACATCGCGTCTTAGCCGCGCTTCGACCAGTTCGCTTTCGAACAGGCTTCGCTGCGCATCGAGCACCTGGAGATAACTGTCGAGGCCGCCTTCATAACGAACCGTGGACAGGCGGTTGGATTCGCGGAGGGCGCCAACGAGCAGTTGCTGTTGCTCGTGCTGTTCGGCGTTCTTTTCGAGGCCGATCAGAGAGTCGGAGGCTTCGCGGAATGCGCTTTGAATGGTTTGTTCATAATGCACTTCGGCTTCGCGCTGAACGCCTTCGCTTAGACGGACGCCATTACGAATGCGCCCGGCATTGAAGACCGGGAGGCCGGCGACAGGGAACGAAACTCCATTGACGCGCCGGTTCGGTGAAAAGGTCGGTAAGCCCACGGCTCTGCCCTCCCATGAAACCCGTCAGCGAGATCTGCGGGAAATAAGCGGCGCGGGCAACGCCAATCTGCGCGTTCGCCGCGATCAGCGATCGCTCGGCAGCAAGAATATCCGGGCGACGCTCGAGCAGCGCCGATGGCAGGCCAACGGGAACTTGAGCCGGTGCGGCCAACTCCTCAAGCTTTCTTCCGCGCGCAACCGCGGATGGCGCCTGCCCTGTAAGCAGGCTCAAAGCATTCTCCGCCTGCGCAATTGTGCGCTCGGACGCGGCGATCTGCGCCGTGGCGGAGCGCAGGAGTTGTTCGGATTGGAAGACATCGAGGCCGGTCGCGACGCCTTGCTGCAGGCGCAGGCGGGTGGCGAGATACTGCGCGAGTTCGGATTCCTTCATGCGACGCACACGGCCTTTGCCCTGTGCGTCCTGTGCAAAGATCGCGTGTTGCAACGTTTCGCCAGGAGTCTGCGCGGATGCCACCGACGTCGTAAGGCAGGCTGCTAAAACCGCAGCGAACACAAAGTTGGTCTTCATAGGTTCTATCCTTTCTATAGTCAGCCGAGCGCTCAGCTGGGAAGAATCCTAAGAAACGTTTGTTACCGAATTGTCCCGCTCCTGTCCTTTTCTAAGGTGTGGGGATTCTGGCTAGCGAGGTTGATCCGGTTGTTCCGCCAGTATCTTTCCGGTGAGCAAATAATCCAGTGTCGATTTCAGATCCGTCTCATTCGACGCAGCCAAAACGAGTCCGCCGGAATCCTTGACTGCAGCGAACTTGGATGCGGCGACGTCGAACGCCACAAAGTAAATCGAAGCGCGGTCGTTTTCGGATTTTGAATTCAGGATGGCGCGAGTAACGTCGACTGGCGAGTAGCCATGGTTGTTCTCACCGTCGGTGAGCACAAGAATGTGCCGCTTGGAAAGTCCGGATTTATCGAGATCGCGTTTGGCCGCGATCATCGCGTCGCCGATGGGCGTGTCCCCGTCGGCAACCATCCTCTCGAGCGCGGTACGCGACGCCTCGACATTGGGAGGGCCGATGGGAACCAGCGTCCTGTACGGTGGCTCCTGCCTGCGATTGCTGAATTCATAGATGCCCAGCTGCACGGTTTGATTCGCGTGTTCCCTCGCGTATTTCTCGAACTGAGTTACGAAATCGAGGGCGGAGCGCCGGGCAATAACCAACTTCGGCAGTTGGTTGCCGTTCGCGTCGTTTACGCTCTCTTTCATGCTGCCCGAGGTATCGATAAGGATGGCAGCGGCAACACCCTCCTTTCGCTCGTCGGTAGACGACGTTCCCAGGACATCCTCGATGGGATTGCTGACGGGAGTGATGCCGGCCGCCGAGCCTGGAGCCGAAGGCTGACGATTGCCCGGATGCCGCGCTATTACCAGCATGATGATGAAAAAGAAAAACAGCGCGCCGCTAGCGGGCCAAACGCTCCCTCGCTTGGAGCTCACTTTTGTTCGGGAGGAAAGACGCTGATCTCCACCCTCCGGTTGAGCGCCTGATTGCCGGGCTGAGTTGGGTCTGCAGGAACGTCCCAGCCCTTGCCCTCGATGCTGAATTTGTTGGGATCGAACTTGTACTTGTCGATAAGCGCCCGCTTGATGGCTTCCGCGCGCGCCAGGCTGAGATCGCGCACGGCCTGCATCGGGGCCTTGCCTTTCATACTCGAATCGGCGTGCCCCTCGATCAGGATGACGGCGCGGGCGAACTGTCCGGAAAGTCGCGCCACCTGTTCCAGCGTTGCATCGACGTTCGGGTCATAGAGCTTGCCGGTAACCTGCTTGTCGTTATCGTCGCGTGCCGGCTCGTAGGGATTTGCCGAGTTCGGAAAGAAATTGATACGAATCGTCTGGGTAAGGATCGGGGCTTCCGCCGGCGTCTTGCGATAGCTTGCCGGTGTGAACGAAGTCTGACTCTCATCCGCCTGGTTCGCGAAGGCCCCCTTCTTTTGAAGAGCCTGGATAACGGAAAAATCCATCACTTGATCGAACTGGACGGGCGCGGGAATCCGTCCCAGTTCGCGATACACGTAGGAAGCGTTTTTCCACGTGCGCTCGAAGTTGGTGGGATTCGACGCGTTGAGAAAGAACTGAATGTTCTCAGGGAAATTGGTCAGATGGGAGTCGCCGCGCATCGACATGACTTCGGCGGGTTTCATGCCGAAAGCATCGGCCATCCATTTCGCCGGCTCCTCGGGCTTCTCCTTGACCATGTCCATGCCTTCGAAGATTCCGGCAATCAGGCCTTCGACGATGTCGGGATGATCCTTCGCGAAGTCCGCGCGAACCGCGTAGACATCCGCGATGAGTTTGTTGGCGTCTCCGGTGCTGGACAGAATGCGTGTGCCGGCAACGCGCTCGGTGATCTTGTAGATATCCGGAGCCCAGGACACGCAGGCGTCCACGTTCTTGTCGGCAACGAACGCCGCGGCAGCCTCAAAGGCGGTGGCCGTGTATTTCACTTTGACGTCGCTTGGACGGAGACCCGCGGAGAGAAGCAGCGAGTTCAGGTAGTACTCGCTTGGAGAGTTTCCTGCCAGAGTTATCGTCTTGCCCTTGAGATCGGCGACCGACTTGATGGTGTTGCGGACAACAATGCCGTCGCCGCCGCTGGACCAGTCTACTTGTTGCAGGATTCGGGGAGACGTGCGCGAATCCCGTCCGAGTTCAGGCGCAAAAAGCGTCATCATGTCGACGGTGCCCCAGAGCGTTTGAACTTCACCGGCGGCGAACGCATCGCGCGCGACCACCGGATCATCCATCAGCACCATCTCGACTTTGAACCCATACTTCTTGAAGAACACGCTGTCGGTGTTCGGCTTTGTGCCATGATTCGCCGCGATGACCGGCAACCAGCCACCCCACACGTTGTAGGAGAAGCGCACGGTCTTCTGATTGGCGTCCCATTTGTATTGGCTGACGCCCTTGACCGCCGGGAGCTTGTCGCCTGGGACGTACTTGTACTCGCTGACGGTAGTGACGCCTTTCGTGTCGGGCGCTTCCGTTTGATTTCCTTCCGCCGCCGGTGCTGGGGATGAACCGCCACCCCCGATGCCTCTCTTGCTGACAACGTACGCGCCTGTAGCGATGAGGCCGAGAATGAGAAGAATCGAGATTAACTTGCCTGCAACCGTGAGGCGTGCCTGTTCTTCTGCCATCGTTCAACTCCTGAAGTGCCTGTTCAACCTTTCTGCGACGGACCGATTTCCTTCGCGGCCGCGGGTCCCTCGGCCGCCGCCGGAGACTGAATGCCCTGGCTTGCGAGGAATTCGGCAAGCGCGGCCTGCTCGAGCGCTTTCCGTTCGTTTTCCTTCTCCTGGATCTTGCCCATGTCCACCATGTCGGCCGCGACGCGCGCCTTACCCGCAGACTGCTCGTAGCGCTTGTTGAGAACTTCTTCGACGGTCTTCATCGAATCTCCGAGATCGCCGACTTTGAACGCCACGCTGCTGAGCGCTGCCGCGGCTTCTGCCTGAGCTTCCTTGATCTTTACCTGGGACAGTTGTTTCTGCAGCCGGCCGATCTTTTCTTCGAACTCCTTCTGGCTCAACTTGGCCTGGCGCAGATTGCCCTGGTAAGCGTTTTCCGTTTCCTGCAGTTCGTTGGTGTCGGTGGTGAGATCGCTTTTGAGGTCCTGTAACTCGCGCGCCAAGGTGCCGGCAAGCTCGAGATTACCCGCCTGGTGATTCGCAAGGATCCTGCGCTCGAGCTCCTGCGCCCGGGCAGTTTTGGATTTGATCTGGCTCTTCAGTCGTTCCGCGACTCCGGCCATTTGCGCGAGTGCAAGGTTGTACTGCGCCATCTTGTCGCGGAATTCCTGGCGAGCGGCTTCCATTAACGCTTCAGGATTGCGTTCTTCCAGGCCACTGATGAAAAGTCCGAGGAATCCCCTCAAGAGTCTGCTTAGACGGCCCATAGCTGCTATAAACTCCTCAATTCACGATGCATATTGGGTAAAACGAAATGCATTCTAGACTAGTTCCACCGAAAGTTATAGAAACCGGCCTTGCTAAACATCGTCATCGATCGAGATGATCGGCTTGTCGATCAAATAACCAACAGCGCGTGCCATATCCTGTTCCCGCTTGCGCTTCCTGTGGCGCCACTCATGCCAGTTCTTTTCCTCGTCGGCCAGGGTTCGTTCCAGCGACTGGATTGCCTGGCGCTTCTCCGCAATCCATCGCTCACGCTTTTTCGCCACTGATTCTGCAAACGCGTCCAGCGCCTGATCCCGGGAAATGGCATCCTTGATCACATTCGCCGCGTCGACGTGCTCGTCGGCAAGCACCTTCAACAACTCGTGCTGGATATCTTCGCGGCTTTTACCGCGAAAGCGCTCGCTCTCAAGAAACTGCATCAGCCGATCCACGGACCATGGAACTGAAGGCGAAATACCCGCGGCGTTGAAAACTTCGTCGAACGAGATCGACAGCGCTGAACCCGAATCCGCGACCTCCTGGAGTTCACTTACCTGGATGGTCATGATCAATTCCGACAACGTAACAGAGCGCGTCTCAACCTTTACCAGCGGCGCCTTGGCCGCGGGTTTCGACAGCTGCAATACTCCAAGGCGATCACCGACATTTCGCAACAGCGCTAGAAGATTCATTTACTTACACAAATCTCCGGTTCGTCTCTATGCGACGTTCGACTTCCTCCGGTTCCAGATCGCGATACTGCGCAGGCAGAAACCGTGAATCCGTACACTCCTTAACCGCAACAAGATCCATGTATTCCAGCTTGCGCGTGTGCGCGTTCGGTCGAACTTCTGCGAGAACTCGTGCCACCACCTCTCTAAATAGCGGACGCGGCTCGGCAGATAGCTCAAAAATTCGTAACGCACGAACCAGGACGCCTTCAATCTCGTTGCCGCCGAGCACGACGTTCTGCGGTAGCGGTGGAATGTCGTCCTCGCCGAGAGGAAATTTCAGCTTTTTCGCCACGGACAGCATCAATGCGCGCATCTCCTCGGTGGTTTGGGGAGGAAAGAGCGGAATGTGCACATCCAGCCGACCCTGGCGCTTGAGGTCCACTTCGAGCAAATCCGGCCGTGACGTGGCGAAAACCCAGATGATGCGGCCGCGATTGCGGGTATCGGACATTTCCTTGGCAAGCATGGCATAGACGCGTCCCGACAGGCCGCTGTCGCTGTCTTCGCCGCCGCCCCGCTTGCCCGCTGCCTGGTCCGCCTCGTCGACAAAGACAACGACCTGGCCCAGTGCGTGAAGCACGGAAAAAATCTTTTCGAGATTCGATTCCGTGGCCCCCACCCACCGATCGCGGAAATTCTTGAACACCACGCAGGGAATACCGAGCTCTCCGGCCCAGCACTGCACGACGAACGTCTTGCCGGTTCCGATTCGTCCGGTGATGAGATAACCCATCGGAAGGGCGTTCAGCAGTCCGCGACGCAGCAGTTCCGAGTCTTCACGTAGCCATGCCTTCACCGCATCGTGACCGGCGACCTGGTCGAGCGTAAACGGGGACTCGAGAAACTCGAGCAGGTCCCTGCATTCTTTTTCGATCTGCTCTTTCTTCATCCGCAGGAGCCACGCCGCAGTGATGGTCTTGTCGTTGTTCAACGCCGTCGACAGGATCTTCTGGGCGCCGGCGCGGCTCAACCCCGTCAGCCGTCGCGCGAGGATCTCGATCGGCACTTCGCATTTCGAAGGCAGCTGGGGAAGCTGCGTGGCGATCAGCGTCTGCAGATAAGCCAGCATCTCGTCTTCGGCCGGCAGCGGGATTCTCAACGCCGCGATATGCGGGTTCTCCGTGACGAGCGGGCTCAGATCATGCAGCCCCTCGGAAAGCAGTACCGTCACAATATTCGATTGCAGGATGGCCGGGTCGTTCGCCCATCCCAGGACCTTCACGATGTTGGCGCTGAACGGACCGCTCAGTTGAATAGCGTCGCCGCGCGGGACAACGAATTCCGCGAAATCGATGACGACGGCGATTTTACGCGGCGAGGGGTCCTTACCCCTGACGGCCTGCAGGTTCAGCGTGCGCAGGAGGTAGCGGTCGATTAGTTCGAGCGCCGGGCCCGGCTCGCGGGTTTGCAGGGTGGCGGCGTCTTTTCCAAGAATCTGCTGCAGCCATTCCCCCCAGTCTTCTCCGCCCCTTGTCAGGCGTATGCCGCGGCCGCGATCGTATTCGATGATGACGTCGTAACTCTCGAACATGACATCTCTGAGAAAAGCCTTCACGGACATCGCGCGGCGGCTTCCGGATTGTTCGAGGCTGACGACATCGAAGATGTTGCCGTGAATCAGGAACTGCGCAACGGATCCTGACTTGAAGAGATCGCGCATTTCTTCGGCCCAACCCGGCAGTCGATCGCTCATTGAAACTCCCCGGTTTTTTGAACGACAAGCGGTGGCGGATCGACGAGCAGATCCTCCATGGCTCCGTAGATTTTTTGCTGATCCTTGATCCACTGGTTAGTGCTGCCCAGCGTCGTGGTGACCTGGTCGATTCTCTGAGAAACGGCCTCAGGATCCGTGGAAAGGATCGCCTGTTCGCGCAGCAGTTCCACCTGTTCCTGAATCCGCGTCAACTCGGCGTCCAGAAAGGCGAGCTTGTCTCCTGCTTCCCGCTTCTTTTCCTGGCGCTGTTGAAGAATCTCGATCTGCGAGCTCAGGCTTTTTCGCAAGTCCTCGTTGATTGAAGGCTGCTCCAGTTGTTGCTGCAGCTTATCAATGCGTTCTTTAAGTTGCGCGGACTGTTCCGGTGAATTCGCCGACTCTCGCACGATCTTGCGGATGGACTCCTGGGTCAAAAGCAGGCTGAGATAAATCCATACCAGCCGGCCCAGTCCTTCCTGCTGCTCATTGAGGCCTGGCGCCGCGGCCGACGTGCGCGATTGTTGTTCGAGGATTCCCTGGCAGCGGGCTTCGAGCGCGCGATAGCGTTGCTGCTCAGGCGGGGAAAGCTGGGTGATGAGCGAAAACACCCGCTTCTGCCAGTCGCGGCGCTCGTCCGACAAACGATCTCCCGCCACCAGCTTCTGGAATCGCGGATTCGTCCCGAGCCAGGCCAGATACCCGAGCTCGCAGCCCGCGCCTATAATCCAGAAGCCCGGGTTCAGCAGACCGAGAAAGCCGAAAACCCCCAGTCCGACCCAGTTTGGCGGCACGAACATCCCTTGAGGTCGCGCATTGAATGCTGCCCGGAAATAGTCCCAGAGGTTCGGCTTCATGTTGTGCTCATTTTACGTTTCGCGGCATCACTATCCAACACCGTGCGGAACGCTTCGGTAACAACCAGCGCTGCCTTCTTGAACTCCGGCCGCTCCTGCGCCATCAAAGGCGATATTCCGACAGAAGGAGGAATCGCATCCCGAATATCGTAGGCAATCTGCCCCGGCGCATGAGTGAAGATCCATAACCGTTCGGCCAGGTAAACCGCTTCCGTCACGCTGTGCGTCACACAGAAGATTGTCGGCTGAATCCGATGCCATAACTTGACGAGCAGTTCCTGCATCTCCAGGCGTGTGGGCTCGTCGAGCGCAGAGAATGGCTCGTCCATCAATAGAATGCGCGGCTCTGTTGCAAGCGTTCGCGCAATCGCGACCCGCTGTTGCTGTCCTCCGGAAAGCTGATGCGGGTATTTTTGCTCGTGACCTCTCAACCCCACTTGCTCGATAAGGGATTGGGCGTGGCTTAGCCGAGCGCCGTGATCCAGGCCGTTTTCACGCTTGTTGATCTCCATGCCGAACAGAACGTTCTGCAGAACAGTCAGGTGAGGAAACGAGCTGTATTGCTGGAAGATCATGCCTCTGTCGCGGCCCGGCCCGGAAATCGGCTGGCCTTCAACAAGCACCTGGCCTTCGGTGGGCTGCAGGAACCCGGCGATGAGATTGAGAATCGTGCTCTTGCCGCATCCGGACGGGCCGATCATAGAGATGAACTCGCCACGGTTCGGCACATTCTCAACGAAGAAGGACACATCGTGAAGCGCCGTGAACGATCCGAACCGGACTGTGACATTGCGGAACTCTACAACCGGGGGCTCCGGATTCGTCTTGCTCACAAATGTTCCCGTCGATAAGGGAAGAGAACGCGTCCCAATCGCTGCCACCCGAGATCGGCGACCCACGCAATCAGAGTAATGACAAGAATGACCAGATAGATGTGCTCACGGGGCCCGCGTCGAAAGGAGTTCTGAATAAGAAATCCAAGGCCGTCAACCATGACAACCACTTCAGCAAGGACGATGTAGGTCCAGCCAACGCCGAACGCCAGCCGCATGGCGTGCCATAGATCCGGAAGCGCAATAGGAATCAGGACGCGCCGAATCACATCGAGCCGCGTCGCGCCCAGCGTATACGACGTCCGCAGGTAAATGTCCGGAACAGCCTCGATGGCGTTCACAACCAGCGGCAGGAGATAGATGCCGAACGCCATCGCCAGAAACATGATTTTCTGGAGCTCATCGATGCCGAACCAGGACATCGTCAGTGGAACGAGCGTGGCGATGGGAATGTAGCCACTGGCCGTCGACACCGGCGTGAAGATGGCGCTGACGCCTCCAAAGGAACCCATGAGTATCCCGAGCGGCAGAACCACTGCGAGGGCAAGAAGGAAACTCAACCCGACGCGGCGAACACTAGCCCAGACGTGGTGGAGAAGATCACGGCTGTTTATGAGTTCCGGAATGCTCTGGGCCACTTCCACGGGGCTGGGCAATATCGTTGGGGCGATGTGCCGTTCCTCCGGCGCTCCGGCGGTGACAAACCACCACAATACCAGGATCAGCACGACGGGAATGGCGCCTAGCGCAATCGAGGCTCCGCGAGGTACTGCACTTCGAATCGTGACAAACGACTTCAGCGGCATCGCTTCACGCCAGTAGGCGGCGTTGGTTGTGCATGAAGGCGAGGGTACCACGATTTGGCCAACGCTCATTTTTACGCCCTACATTTCTGTCTGTTGCAAAACTGTGACGCCTTGTCCTAATCTACGCCGGACTGCGGTTGCACGAAGCCGTGCGCCGCGAAAATGCTTTCGACACCGGCGTCCCAGAGACACACCAATGGTGCTGTCCTGGGATTTTTTTTTGTCTCACAAACGTTCGTTAACCAAAGGTGGCTTGCTCATGAAATCCCACAAAGTCCTGTTGGCTCTGACAGTGCTGCTGGCCGCGCTAACAGGACAAAATGCAAGGGCTCAATCGACCCTTTTCAATATTCCCAGCACGGATGCTGTTGGTACGGGCAAGGTGTATCTCGAATTCGACTTCTTTGCCCAGATGCCGAAAACCAGCGGTACAGACCGGCTGTTCGTCTATGCCCCGCGAGGTATTGTCGGGCTTGGCGGCGGAGTGGAAGCTGGCGCGAACCTCACCGCGTTTCACACGAAAACCTCGACGCAATCCTACTTTCAGCCCGATATCAAATGGCGCTTCGCGGCAAACGACGATAAAGGCGTCGCCGCATCGGCGGGAACGATCCTGTTCACACCAGCAAACAACCGGGACTCTGTCGATACGTTTGGAATTGTCTATGGGAACGTCAGCAAAAAAGTGAAAACCGGCGACTACGGACCGCGATTCACCGCCGGGCCTTACGGTATCTATTCCGGTGGAGGCGGATGGGCAGGTCCCAAAGCCGGAGTGATCCTGGGATATGAACAGCCGATTCATCCGAAGATCAGCATCGTTGCGGACTGGTTCAGCGGAAAAAACTTCTTCGGCTATTTCACGCCGGGCGTGTCTTTTACGTTGCCCGGCAACGGGCTGTTTAACGCGGGCTACAGCATTGGCAACGACAGTTACGACGGCAACAACAACAGGCTTCTATTCCTTTATTACGGCGTGACCTTCTAAGCCTGGCGACAATTCTCCTTCTCCTTGGTGGGGGCAATGTATTCGCAAACGCACATTGCCTCCCTTTTTTTGTAAGACAACTTCATTGCCACCCACCCCCCAGCGACCGATAAAGCTGAACGAACGACAGCAGCACATCGCGTCTTAGCCGCGCTTCGACCAGTTCGCTTTCGAACAGGCTTCGCTGTGCATCGAGCACCTGGAGGTAACTGTCGAGTCCGCCTTCATAGCGAATGGTCGAGAGACGGTTGGATTCGCGAAGGGCGCCGACGAGCAGTCGCTGTTGCTCGTGCTGTTCGGCGTTCTTTTCGAAACCGATAAGGGAATCGGAGACTTCCCGGAATGCAGTCTGGATGGTTTTTTCATAACGTACTTCGGCTTCGCGCTCAACCCCTTCGCTCAGGCGAACGCCATTACGAATGCGCCCGGCATTGAAGACTGGCAGGCCGGCGACAGGAACGAAGCTCCATTGACGAGCCGGCCCGGTGAAAAGATCGGTAAGCCCACGGCTCTGGCCGCCCATGAAACCCGTAAGCGAGATCTGCGGGAAATAAGCCGCCCGCGCAACGCCAATCTGGGCGTTCGCCGCGATCAGCGATCTCTCGGCAGCAAGAATGTCGGGGCGCCGCTCGAGGAGCGCCGATGGCAGGCCCACGGGGACTTGAGCCGGTGCGGCCAATTCTTCAAGCTTTCTTCCGCGCGCAACCGCGGATGGCGCCTGCCCGGTGAGCAGGCTCAAAGCATTCTCCGCCTGCGCAATCGCGCGCTCGGACGCGGCGATCTGCGCCGTCGCGGACCTCAGGAGTTGTTCGGACTGGAAGACATCGAGTCCCGTCGCGACGCCTTGTTGTTGGCGCAGGCGGGTGAGGCGAAGGCTGTCTTCAGCAAGCGTTCGCGTTTTCTGGGCGATCTCCAGTTCGAGATCCAATTCGCGTAACGCGAGATAGGCGGTCGTAGTGTCGGCGATCACGGTGGTCGTGACCGCACGCTGGGCTTCCTCCGTGGCGAGATACTGCGCGAGTTCGGATTCCTTCATGCGACGCACACGACCCCACACATCCAGTTCCCAGCCAAGGCTGAAACCCAGTTGGGAGTAGCTCACGTCATTGTTGGTTCCAGCGGGCAGCAGCTTGTTCGCGCCGATCTGCGAATTGCGGTTCGCGGAGAAGTTAGAAGCAATACCGAGGGCCGGCAGCGCCTCGGAGCCCGTGATGCCGTATTGCGCCCGGGCCTGGAGAACACGTTCCGCCGCGATGCGCATGTCGTAATTCCTGGACAGTGCCGTCGTTACCAGGTTCGTCAACACGGGATCCTGAAACAGCTCGGACCATTTCGTGTCTCCCAGGGACTGTGACCCGAGGGCCTCATCGGCACCGCGGAAGGCTGGCGGAGTCTCCAGGCGTGGCCGCTTGTAGTTCGGGCCTGCAACGCACCCGGCCAGGAGCAGGGAACTGAGAAGAGTAAGCGTCGTCAGGCGTTTCATGATTGCACCTCTGTAAGCTCGGCCGTTTGCACTGCCGGGCGGAGTTTCTCGGACAGACGTTGAGTGATGACGTAAAGCATCGGGACAAAGAAGATCGCCAGCATCGTCGCAGCGGCCATACCGCCGAACACCGCGGTGCCCAGCGCGCGGCGTGATGCGCCACCCGCGCCGGTCGCGGAGAGCAGCGGTGCAACACCGAGGATGAACGCAAGCGATGTCATGAGGATTGGCCGCAGCCGCAGTTGCGCGGCTTCGATGGCCGCTTCGACAATCGACTTCCCTGCTTCGCGCCGCAACCGGGCGAACTCGACAATGAGGATTGCGTTCTTCGAAGCAAGACCAATCAGCGTCACGATACCGATCTGGGTGTAGACATCGTACGCATACCCGCGGAAGAGAATGCCGCTGAGCGCGCCAAAAATTCCCAGGGGCACGGCGGCAAGGACACCGAGCGGCAGGACCCAGTTTTCGTACTGCGCAGCGAGGAAGAGGAACACCATGACGGCCGCGAACCCGAAGATGATGCTCTCCTTACCTTCGGTCAGCTGCTGCTGATACACGGTGCCCGTCCACTCATAGGCGTAGCCTGCCGGAAGATTCTTCCGTGCCGCCTCCTCCATTGCGGCAGCCGATTGGCCTGCGCTGAATCCCGGCGCTGTCTGGCCAATGAGTTTCGCGGCGCGATAGCGGTTGTAGCGATAGATCACATCCGGGCTGCTGGTCGGCTTCAAATCGACGAGCGTGCTGAGAGGCACCATCTCGTTGCCGGCGTTGCGCACGTAAAAGCGATTGACATCGTTCGGCTGCCGGCGATAATCCGGCTCGGCCTGCATGATCACGCGCCATGCGCGGCCGAAGCGGTTGAAGTCGTTCACGTACAGCCCGCCCAGGAATGTCTGGAGGGAGTCGTAAACGTCGGTCACCGGGATGCCCAGCGTCTGCGCCTTTTGATCGTCGAGATTCACACGATAGCCCGGCACGGAAACCCGGAACGTGTTGGCCACGAATGCCAGCGACGGCTGCGTTTTCATCGCTTCAGCGCTGAGGTTCTGCGCGAGTTGCGCGAGTTGATTGGCGTCACCGCCCGTGCGGTCTTCCACCATGAATTCGAAACCGCCTGCGGTGCCGAGTCCGAGAATCGGCGGAAGGCCGAAGGAAATGACGGCGGCTTCCGGTTTCTGGCTCAGTTCCTGGTTGATGCGGCCGATGATGCTGCCGATTTGTGTTTCCGGGGTGTGGCGCTCCTCCCATGGCTTCAGCACGGCGATGAGCGTCGAGACATTCGAGGAACTGGTCTGGGTGGTCATATCGAGACCGCCGAACGTCACAACATCCTCGACGCCCGGTATTTTGAGGAGGTAGTTCTCGATGTCGGTCGCGACCTTCTCGTTGCGCTCGAGCGAAGCGCCGTCAGGCAACCGCACCTGTACGAAAACTACGCCCTGGTCTTCGTCCGGGAGGAATCCGCCAGGTGCGGCGTGGAACAGTCCGCCTGCCAGGACATAGACCGCCGCCAACGCAACGAACGACAGACCCCAGCGGCGGACCATCGCGCCTGCTCCGGCGAGATAGCGGTGCGTCGCCCAGTCAAAGGCCCGATTGAACAGTCCGAAGAATTTTCCGAGCGGTCCTCGAGCCGCCGTCTTTGTCGGACGCAGAATCAGCGCACTCAGCGCCGGGCTCAATGACAACGCGCTGAATGCGGAGATCAAGACCGAAATGGCAATCGTCAATGCGAACTGCCGATAGATTTCGCCGCTGATACCACCGAGGAAGGCGACGGGAATGAACACCGCGCTCAGGATCAGCGCGATTGCAACGACCGGTCCGGAGACTTCAGTCATCGCGCGGCCTGTCGCTTCCTTCGGGCTCAGCCCCTGGTCGATCTTGTGCTGGACCGCTTCCACCACCACGATCGCGTCATCCACCACGATGCCGATGGCCAGCACCAGCCCGAACATCGATGTCATGTTGATCGAGAAGCCGAGCAGCGGGAACACCGCGAAAGTGCCGATGATGGCTACGGGCACTGTCAGCAGTGGGATCAGGGTAGCCCGCCAGCTCTGGAGGAACAGGAACACCACGAAGATGACAAGGATCACGGCCTCGAACAACGTCACCATCACGTCGCTGATAGCGGCGCGGACGAACTTCGTTGCGTCATAGCCGACTTTGTAGTCGATGCCGGCTGGGAAGGATTTCTTCGCGTCTTCGACGAGCGACATCACCTTATCGGCGGTCTCAACCGCGTTTGCGCCGGGCGACAGGTAAACGATGACGATGGTCGCCGGTTTTTTCGTCAGCCGGCTGAAGGACTTGTAATCCTGAGCGCCCAGCTCGACCCGCCCGACATCACCCAGGCGCAGCAGCGACCCATCGGGCTGTCCGCGAAGAATGATGTCGTTGAACTGCGCGGGCTCGAGCATCCGTCCGCTGGCGCTGACGGGATACTGAAAGGCGGTCCCGTTGGGCGCCGGCGGTTGTCCGAGCGCGCCCGCCGGGTTCTGCCGGTTCTGGGCTTGAATGGAGCGGCTGATGTCGGTGGATGTGAGGCCGAGCGTTGCCATGCGATCGGGATTTACCCAGACCCGCATGCCGTAGTCCTGCGGCGCTGCAAGCCGGACATCGCCGACGCCGGCAACGCTGCCGATGCGATCGACGAGGTTTATCGTCGCGTAGTTGCTGACGAAGAGAGAATCGTAGCGGTTGTCGGTAGCAAAGACGCCAATGGCAAGCAGAAACGCTGAAGAGACTTTCTTGACGGTCACGCCCACGCGCTGGACTTCAGGTGGCAGCGAAGGCAACGCGAGGTTGACCTTGTTCTGCGTCTGTACCGTCGCGGTGTCGATGTCGGTGCCGAGCTTGAAGGTGACGTCCACCGTGAGCAAGCCGTCATTCGACGCACGCGAGAAGAAATAGAGCATGCCGTCGAGCCCAACAAGCTGCTGCTCGATCGGCTGTGCGACCGTGCGCTCGAGGTCTTCGGCATTGCCGCCGCGGTAGCTGGCGATGACCTGGACAACGGGTGGAACAACTTCGGGATATGTGGATACCGGGAGACTCGGGATCGCGGCCGCACCGAGAATCACGATGACGACGGCCAGGACGATGGCGAAGACCGGCCGATTGATAAAGAAGCGTGCCATGGCTTACCTCTTTTCTGTGGGCTCGACGATGCTGCCGGGCGCGGCTTTTTGAAGTCCTTCGGTGATCACTCGATCGCCGGCATTCAGGCCTTGCAGAATGACCCAGCGGTCGCCGAGTCGTTCGCCCGTCACGACGCTGCGTGCCAGAACTTTGTTTTGTTGATCGACGGTGAGAACTGTCTGGGTTCCCTGCATCTCGGTGATTGATTTCTGCGGAATGAGAATCGCGTTCTCGCGATCTTCAACCTGCATGCGGACCCGACCGAACTGGCCGGGGAGCACCGTGTGTTTCGAATTGGGAAACGTGGCTTGAAACTCGATCGTCCCGGTTTTGGAATCGACCTGATTGACGGTGTTCTCCAGGCGCCCGGGATACGGATGAACGTCGCCGGTCGCCAGCACGAGCTTCAACGGCGAGTTGCGGCGCAGTCCTTGCGCGGAGTATTCGGCTTCGCTGAGCTTGAAGCGAACCCAGATCGTGTCGAGAGGAACGATTGTGGTCAGCGGTTGCGGCGAGTTGCGGCTGACGAGACCGCCGACGGGGACCTGGCTTTCGCCGATACGGCCGCTGATGGGTGAGAGGATCGTTGCGTATTCGAGATTCAATTGCGCAGATTGCAGCGCCGCCTTGTTGGCTTCGACTTGCGCGGCGGTGGTGTCGATCTGCGCTTTGGTTGAGAGTCGCGCCTGCTCGACGTTGGCTTGCCGCGCGCGAACGTTCGCTTCGTTGGCGCGAAGCGAGGCGAGCGCGTTGTCGAGGTCCTGACGGGAAGCCGCTTCCTGTGACACGAGCGGGCGAAGACGCTCAACATCCTGCTGCGCCTTTACAAGATTGGCTTGCGACTGGGCGAGGTCTGCTTCCGCCTGTAGTAAGGCGACCTGGCGGGCGGCGAACTCGCGGCCTGCCTCGGACTGCGCAAGGTTGCCGGCCGCTTTCTGTACGTCGGCTTGATACGGTCGGAGATCGAGGACGTAAAGCGGTTGTCCTGCCGTCACGTCAGCGCCAGTCTGAAAGAGTCGCTTCTCGATGTAGCCGTCAACTCGACCGCGAACCTCAACCATGTCGCGCGCGAAAGTTTGCGCCGCGTATTCCTTGTCTATCGACGCATGTTCGGGAGTGACGGTCACAACCGCGACGGGTAGTGGCGGGGGCGGGGCAGCCGCGCTCGTTGCGGCCGGTGTCTGGCAACCGGAAAGCAGCATCGTGATTACCGCAACGGTGGCGATCCAGAGTCGTTTGTTCATTTCACAACCTCCGCGCGGTGTTAAGGCAAAGGTTGTGCCAGAGCTAAGTTGTTGGATTGATTGCGAAGGTTGGGAAACTCGCGTTCGTGAATTCGTGAGAGCTTCGCGAATTCACGAACGAGTTCGCGAAAAAGCGGTGATGCTGCGGGCAGGCGTGTCCCCTCCTCGGCGAGGAGGGGACACGCTGACTTGTGGCATTTCCGAATTACTCTGTGGTTTCCGTGCAGGCTTTCTCCTGCTCGATCCAGCGGCGAACGTAAGGCGGGATATTCTCAATAGGAATGTTCTTCGAGTGCGTGTTGCAGAGAAACTTCATCGTTTCGCGATCAACGAGCGTCACATCGCTCATATCGACAACAATCGACTGAGCATTCGCGGTTTCTGCGGTGAGAGCTTTTTCCAACTCTGCGACGTACTCGCCCGTGAACTGTCCGCAAAGGCACAGCCGGCTTTTCTTATCGTCTTCGCGAACTGTAGTTATCTTGAACACGCTTACCTTCTAGCACGAGTGGGGCCATTGCCCTTGAACAAATGTTTGTTGATTCCCAGCGCGCGAATTCGGGACTCCAGCGTAGACGCGGGAACGCCCAATCGCGCGGCCGCGCCATCCGCACCGGAAATCCGGCCTCTGGTTTCGCGCAGCATGTCTTCGATCGCGCTTCGCTGATCGCCGACGGGAGCGCTGGTGACCGCAGGTGACGCCTGAGGCAGTAATCCCGATTCCAGCCGGAAGACATCCCCTTCCGCCAGAATCACTCCGCGTTCGATCAGGTTCTGCAGCTCGCGGATATTCCCCGGCCACGCATAGGCGATCAACGCGTCCAGTGTCCGCTTTTCAATCTGGCTCATCTTCTTTCCCATGCGGCGTGCGAAGTGCGCGACAAAATAATCCACGAGAATCGGAATATCGTCGCGTCGCTGGCGCAAAGCAGGAACCGGAACGGGGAAGACGTTCAACCTGTAATAGAGATCCATGCGGAAACGCTCTTCCGCGACCTCTTTGGCCAGGTCTCGGTTCGTCGCAGCAATCACTCGCACATCCGTATGGATGGTTCGATTCCCGCCGACGCGTTCGAACTCCTTTTCCTGCAGCACGCGCAGCAGCGAGATCTGGATTTCCGGGCTGAGCTCGCCGATTTCATCGAGGAAGATCGTGCCTCCATTCGCAGCTTCGAAGCGGCCGATGCGCTGGTTCAGCGCCCCGGTGAACGCGCCTTTCTCGTGGCCAAACAGCTCGCTCGCAATCAGGTCGGCCGGCAGCGCCGCACAATTGACTTTGACGAGCGCGCGCCCGGATCGTGGCGAACGTTTATGAATGGCGTGCGCGACGAGTTCCTTGCCGGTTCCGGTCTCGCCTGTGATCAGGACGGTCGAGTCCGTCGGGGCAACTTTGTCGATCGAAGACAGCACGGTTCGCAAGGCTGCCGACGAGCCGACAATCTCCTCGAAGATCGACTTCTGGACAATTTCGTCCTGCAGTGCGCGGTTTTCCACCTGGAGCTGGTCGCGCAGGCTGCGGATCTCCTCGAATGCGAGGGCGTTGGAGACCGCGATCGACACAATGTCGGAGGTATCCTGAAGCAACTCGACATCGCTTTCGCTGAACTCCTGTTTGTGGAACGAGGCGAGCGTGACGGCGCCGAGCAGTTCGTTCTGCTTCAGGAGTGGAAGAGATATGTAACTGGCGAACCCTGCCTTCAGGAACTCGTCATCCTGGGGAAATCGCTTCTGCGCCTGGACGTCCTCGCAGACATAGGGTTTGCGGGAATCAAGGAAGACACTGACATGAGATTCCGCCACCTTCTTTCGATGCAGATCGCCGCTGACGTGAAGCGTGGTTTGAACGCGGGTCATGACGCTCTCGATGGATTCCCCGCGGTTCCGGCGGACGCCTTCGACGTGAAGGGAATGCACGCGCGTATATTCACCCTCAAGAATGACGACACCGATCGCCTGGAAGTGAATTCGAGGCTTAAGGCCGGCGATCAGGGACTCGAGCACATCTGCGAGATCCAGATGTGCGCTCACCGCCTTGGCCAGGTCGAGGATCAGTCGCGCCCGCGACTCGATCGCGTGTGTGGGTTGCATGCCGTGCAGACGCGACATGTGGTAAGGGTACCATCCCTTAGAAAGTTACTCCCAGAGTGACGCCGGCGCGGCGCGGCGCGCCCATTTCACCGACGAAGCCTGACGGCGCGAAGTTGCCGTAGGCAAAGGCGATGGGGATGTATCGCGTATCGAAGGCGTTCTTCAGCCAGCCTTCAACGAACACATAGCGGCTGCGTACACCGGCGCGGAAGTTCGTCACCGAATAGGATTCCTGTCTCTGGGTGTTGGCGTCGTCGTACTCGAAGCCTCCGTTGAACCACACTTCGCCGCGGCCGTACACGGTGAGGGACTTGCCTGCGCTATGCGACAACTGCGCCCCCAGGCTTACGGTGTGATCCGGAGTGCTGGGAATTTTCTTATCGGATACGTTGACTCCTCCGGAATTGGTGCCGCTTTCGAAGCGTGCGCGAGTGAGACCCACCTTCGCGAACAGGTCAACTGCCGGGCGGGGTCGCGCATTCACTTCCAGCTCGACGCCCTTGCTGCGCGCGCTGCCTACATTCGAGATGTAGAACTGTCCGGGCACCAGGGTATTCGGCAGGTTCAACTGCAGGTCGTTCCAGTCGATAAAGAAGATGGAAGCATTCGTCGAAACCTTGCCGCCGACAAAGATGCTCTTGACGCCGCCTTCTACGTGCCACGCCTTCTCTTCCGCGTAAGACTCACTACCCGAAGGTGAAGCCGGGTTAAAGCCACCGGCCTTGAATCCACGGCCCGTAGACGAATAGAGCGTCGCGGCCGAGCCGAACCGATAGGAAACTGCGAAGTTGGGTGACACGTCCGTGAAATCCTTCTCCGCCTTCACCGCGTTCGAAGGTCCAATCGCCGGTTCGTAGAAGGTGTTCAAGTCGCCTTCCTTGTTCTCGCGATCGACGCGCGCGCCGAACGTCAAATCAAACTGGTCGCTGAATGTCGCTGTCGCCTGTCCGTACACGCCGACTCCGAAGTCATCGAGCGCAGACTTCGGCGAGTGCTGGCTTACCGGAAATCCCAACTGCGACGAGAGCAGAAATGGCGAGAAGTTGTTAACCGCGTCCTGGTCGTAGTTCTGGCTAAAGAGAAAGACACCCGTCTGCCATCTCAATGTTGCAGCGCTGCCCAGGTGTGCAGGAGCGCCAGGCGCCGATGCGAAACGCACTTCCTGAGTGAACTGCAGGTCCTTCTCGCTATTGTTCCGCCGAATCAAGGGAAGAGGCGTGTAGTCAAGGTCCGTAAGATCCTGTGTCTTCCATCGCACAAATCCGGTCGTGCTGGAAAAGGCGAATCGCGAGCCTCGCAGGCTGTTCTGCAACGTGGTTGAGAAGATATCGCGATTGGTGAAGCCTTCGAAGTCCCGCGCGGCGTGGAACGGGTTTTTGCGCAAAGCCGCGAGATCGTTTAAGGCGTAGTCGCCATCTCTTGCACGCTCCCCGCCGACGATCAGGCGCGTTTCCCATGTACTGGTCGGAGTCCACATGAACTGAGCCTTGCCGTAAGACGAGTCCCGGCGGTCCAGGTCGTTGCCGGTGATGTCGTTGATCGTAAAGCCGTCACGCTTTCCTTTTCCCAGGGTGAGCCCTACGGAAAAGTGATCGCCAAGTGGTCCGGAGGCGTAGGCTCGTGCGTCCCAATCCCCGTAGTTTCCAAGGGGCACGGTGACGCCGCCTGTCCATCGAGACATCGACGGCTTACGCGTCGTCATGCTGATCAATCCGCCCAGCGTATTGCGGCCGAACAGCGCGCTCTGAGGGCCACGCACAAACTCGACCTGGTCGATGTCCACGAATTCGACGTTGGAGGAATTGGTGTTGAGCTGCGGGACTCCGTCAATGTACGTGGTAATGCCGGGATTGGACGGGCTCGATCCGATGCCGCGAAATCGGGCGTTACTGAGTTTTCGTGCAGTGAACTCTGAAAAGAAGGTGTTCGGGGCGAAGATACCCGCTTCACTCACGCTTCTGATACCAGCGTCCCTCAGAAGATGGTCGGGTACCGCGGTGACGCTGACCGGCAATATCTGCACGTCATCCGGTTCTTTGTAAACGTTTACTGTAATCGGGGGAAGCCGTTGCGGATCGTCCGCTTGCGCCGGGGCAGACTGTGCCAGCGCACTCATGACACTCCCGAAACCACAGAAAATCGCCAGCAACCGGAAAACATTCGTTTTAAGCATGTGCGAGATTATGCACATGTGGTCCTCGGTTCCCAAGCAGACAGAGCTAGAGGGGGACCCCCCCCTCAGTCCTGGGATATCTCGACAACGTCGTGGACAAAACGGATCTTTTTGAGCGCCGGTTCCGACAGTGCAAAGGGGTAAGAGTCCGGGAGACCCATGCTGCGGTTCAGACTGTTGAGCGCAATTGTCAGCGGCACCCACGCCCCTTCAAGATCGTCGAAGTCCTCGAAGTCGAGGCGGCGCATTCCCGCTGCGAGTTTGTCGCGGTCGCGCAGGCCGGCCTGTGGCCGCAGCGCGAGCCCAAAGCTGCGTGCGGTGTCGAGCGTGTCCACCATATGCAGATAATGTGCCCAGCTCTCGGCCCAGTCCTCCCAGGGATGCATTGACGCGTAGGAGGTTACAAATCGCGACGGCCAGTCGGGCGGCGCTCCGTTTTGATAGTGGGCGGTCAGTGCGTCATCGTACGAACTCCGCTCGTCACCGAACAACTTGCGGAACGCTGCGAGATGCGAGGACTCCGCCACCAACCGCTGCCAGTAGTAGTGCCCGATCTCGTGACGGAAGTGCCCCAGCAGCGTGCGATAGCTCTCGCCCAGCTCGAGACGGGTCTTCTCTCGAAATGGCGAGTCGGCTTCGGCGATGTTGATTGTAATGAGGCCGTGATCGTGCCCGATAAGGACCGGTTCCTCTCCGGGCTGGTCCCCCTTGAACTCGAAAGCCAAACCTCGTTCCGGATCGTCGGCGCGAGACTCCAGCGGTAAACCCAACTCCAGGAGTGTGTAGATCAGGCGTCGCTTGCACTCCTCCAGCTTTATCCATGCCTGTTTTGCCTTGGGGTCTTCCAGATTCGGGATGACCTGGTTCAGGCGGCACGCGCGACAGAATCGCTGCTGTGACTCGTGCTCGGGCACTGCCCAGTTGCACGCAGCGTGGTCGATTTGGTTGCCGCACTGCCGGTAGTGAGCCTGGCCGGCCAACGGACCAAGCGCGACGAAAAGACCTTCGGCCGCTTCCTCCGCGGGTTCGAGCGCTGTCATGGTTGCGCGATCCGGAAGATATGCGAGAGCGTGACCGCACCGGGTGCATTGCGAGTTTTCGAAGTGGACTGTCTGTTGGCATCCAGTACACGCAAACAACTTCATGGCGTAAGCACTCGCATGTCGATTGCCTTTCGACAGTTCGGTACGTGAAATGCGGAGTGATGTCGTGCATGAAGCACTTGTCGAACACATCTCCCGAAACAGAGATTGAGCCGGTTGTGCCGGGCCGACCCTCTTTAGAAGCAATGTGTTTGGTGTTTCTCAGCCTTGTGGGTGCGGTGTTCCTTCTGCGGTACGCACAGGCTATTCTCTTGCCGGTCGTGGTGTCCCTTCTGTTTTATTACGCTCTCGATCCGGTTGTCCGCTGGGTGTCGAGCGTGGGTATCCCCAGAACTGCGAGCTGCCTGATTCTTCTTATAGTTCTGCTGGCAACCGGATGGGCGGGTGTCTTCCTCTTGCGCGGGCAGGCTGCCGACATGGTCGCGCGGCTGCCCGAAGCGTTGCAGAAGGCTAAAGCCGCGATTGAATCACACGAGAGGAGTGGCCCGGGAGCGGTCGCCAGGGTGCAACAAGCGGCCGGCGAGCTGGAAAAGACGGCATCGCGGGTCGGTGGCGGCGACCAGCCCAAGGCGGGTGTGACCCGCGTTCAGGTCGAGGAACCGGTGATCAAGATCAGCGACTACCTGTGGTCCGGGTCGATGGGCCTGATGTGGCTGATCGGTCAGGCGATCACCGTTCTCTTTCTGGTCTTCTTTCTTCTCGCCTCGGGAGATCAATACAAAAGGAAGCTGATCCACGTGGTGGGCCCGCGGCTTTCCCGTCAGCGGTTGACGCTTCAGATTCTCAATGACATCGATAAGCAGATCGGGCGATTCCTGCTGGTTCAGATTTTCACCAGCGCGTTGATCGGTACGGCCCTCGGAGTCAGCCTATGGGTACTTGGGCTGAGTCAACCCGCCATGTGGGGTGTGGCGGCTGGTGTCCTCAACTCGATTCCGTATATCGGCACGATCATTGTTACCTGCTCGGTGGCGCTGGCCGCCTTCCTTCAATTCGGCACACTTGAAATGCTCGCCATCGCCGCAGTCGTCACTGTGATCGTAACCAGTCTCGACGCGTTTTTCCTGACCCCGGTGCTGACAAGCAGGTTCTCCAAGATGAACAACGTTGCCGTGTTTCTGTCTTTGCTCTTCTGGGGATGGCTCTGGGGCGCGATGGGAATGCTGTTGGCTGTTCCCATGATGATGGTTGTCAAAAGCATCTGCGATCACATCGATCCGCTGAAACCTATCGGACTTTTGTTGGGAGACGGAACTGAGGAGGCGTAAGTCGGCTTTGTGCAGGGTTGCGACGACTGAGACAGAGCATTGGGCTCGATTCCGCCACGCGATGCTTCGAGTTCGAGCTATCTGACTGTTGCTGCATGCATTCCGCCGTTGGAAGTTCGAATGCACCTTCAATAGGCAGGGGATCAAGCGAGAGGATAGAGAAGAGATCGAGCGAACATCGTTTGTCTCAATCTTTTCTCGAAAAACGCTACGGGCCGCAACCTGTAGCAGGTCCAATCGCTTGGTCCTTTCGCCTAATTTATGTCCATTCACAAAACGACACGGGCACTCGGCATTGCGGCTATGGTGCTGAGTCTTGTCGCGTGTGCGAATCTCGCCCAGTCCGACCGCGGCGCCGGCAGCCACTTGCCGCCACCCTTTGCAACGCCGTCTGCGATGAAGTTTGCAAAGGTAGTCGGCTGGCCGCAGGGTCTGACGCCGAAGGCGCCTTCCGGGTTTGTGGTAGACGCTCTGGCGACAGATATCGAAAGCCCGCGATGGCTTCTTGTGCTGCCTAACGGCGACATCCTGGTGGCGCAATCGAAAACCCGTACGATCAGCAAAGCAGATGAAAAGACGAAGCAGGCGCTCGCTGAGGCGAAGGCGCTTGGGAATTCACCCGATCAGATCACATTGCTGCGCGACGGCGACAAGAATGGGAGCTTTGAAACCCGTAAGGTCTTCGCTTCTGGACTGAACCAGCCTTTCGGCATGGCTCTTTCCGGCGGCTATCTCTATGTCGCGAACACAGACTCGGTGCTGCGGTTTCAATACAAAGAGGGAATGGAGCATCTCAACTCTCGTGGAGAGAAGATCGTCACCTTGCCTGCCGGAGGCTATAACAATCATTGGACGCGAAATATTGTTTTCAATGCCGACGGCAACAAGATGTACATCACCGTAGGTTCGCAGACGAACGTCGACGAGGAAGGTCTGGATGCGAAAGATTCTCATCGCGCCGCCATCCTTGAATGCAATCCCGATGGCTCAGGATTGCGCGTATTCGCTTCCGGCGTGCGCAATCCCAATGGCATGGACTGGGCGTCAACGACGGGCCAACTGTGGGCGGTGGTGAATGAACGCGACGAAACCGGGGACGATCTTCCCTCCGACTATTTGACGAGCATCAAGAGTGGCGGGTTCTACGGCTGGCCTTATGCTTATCTCGGCTCGCACGAAGATCCGCGGCAAAAAGGGAAACGGCCGGATCTGGTCGCGAAGACGATAGCTCCGGACGTATTGCTCGGCGCGCATACCGCCTCGCTGGGGCTTCAGTTCTACCGCGGTATGGCGTTTCCCGAACATTACCGCAACGGCGCCTTCGTGGGGCAACATGGGTCGTGGAATCGATCCGTGTTCAGCGGCTATCGCGTAGCCTTTGTGCCGTTCACAAACGGCCGGCCGTCAGGTCCCGTTGAAGACTTTCTGACGGGTTTTATCGCATCCGCCAATGGTGATGACGTTTACGGCCGGCCCGTCGGTGTCGCAGTTTTACTCGACGGAGCGCTGGCTGTTGCGGACGACGCCGGAAACCGCGTCTGGCGGGTCAAGTCGGCACGCTAAGCGTCATTACCACTCCAGGCCCCTTGTCAATAATTCCGCGCCAACCCATTCCCTCGATTATCATTCATGACGGTGTTTGGAGGATCTGAATGAGACTGGAAAGGCGGAGGTGGATGTCACTGGCGGTGGCACTGCTTCCCGGGACTTTGATTGCCGCGTTGATGCTGCGAGCGGCTCCGGCCCAGAATCGGCCAGGTAATGCATTTACCGGACAAGTGTCGAGTGCCGCCGGCTCGCCGGTCGTTGGTGCAATTGTTCACCTGGTTCCAACGGCTGCCATCGATACCTCAAGCCGGATGACCGCGAGCGCCATCTACGCCGCGCCGTTTTCTGCCGAGGCCTATGACGAGCCTCTCGAGGATGCGATTCGCGTTCGCGGCAAGGAATTCCCGCAATCCGTCACGGATGCCCGCGGCAATTACGCTATTGCAAACATACCGGACGGCAAGTACTTCATACATGTCACCCCTGCTTCCAATGATACGCAACACCTGCCCGGCGGAGACCAAAGCCGCAGAAGCGTTTCCGCAGACTTGCTGCGTGGCCGGACGATGGCAATCCATCTTTCGGGAATCCCTTCCACCAATGCCCGATACGTCGGCAGCTCGAACTGCCTCAGTTGCCATAAGGATCAACAGCACTGGAACCTCACGGCTCATAAACTCGGTTGGACCGTGCCTGGAAGTCCCGGGCCAATGCAGGATTTTTCCAGGCATACGGATTACTTCGATGCCCTCGAATCCTTTCCCGCAGTAGAAGAGTACACGCGCGGAACGCGCCTCGAACTTGGGGACTATGACGCAACTCGCGGGGACGATAAGTTCAAGCTGCGTATGTCGGGCGATGCGCGTCTGCCTATCGACACGCCGTATCTGGATGCCTATTTGTGGAGAAACGCGGCAACGAAGAAGTACTACATCACGCTGGTAAACCGGATGAATCCGCGCGACCCGAACAGCCCGGCGAACCTGGAGATCAAGTTTTTGTACGGCGGTGCAGTGCATGATCAGCGATACGTCGTAGCTGTTCCACCAAGTCTCGGTAGTCGGCAGGGCTGGTACACGCTGCTGCGTTACAACATGACAGGGCGTGACAACCGGCTGAACCGCGAACGCCGGGTCTGGCACGACTACAAGTTCTTTCAATTCTGGGCGCCAGGAGCGGACGGAAAATACGGTACGCCTGATGACGTACTGGCTGCACCGCCGGTAAACACCAACACGGTGCAAACGATGTGCGCGGGTTGCCATCTGACCGGCTGGGAGCGTTATCAGGATACGGCTACCGGGCAGTACCTCGTTCGGGCTGTTAACGACCCCGCCGGGGAAATGAACATCGACGATGACCCCGAGCCCGACGAGATCAATATCGGTTGTGAGAGCTGTCACGGCCCCGGTTCAGACCACGTGGCGAATCAGGGAAAGACCGGCTTCATCGTTAATCCCAAATTTTTATCTGCCGAGCGCGCCAGTGTTCTGTGCGGACGCTGTCACGACCGCAGGCAAGGCTTTGGCGGTCCTACTGTGGGATACACACAAGCGGTCAATGAAGCGGGTCAGTTGGCACGGCCGGGACTGAGCCGGCAGGAACTGCTCGCAAAGTTTACCGACCCCGTGAAGAAGGGGCCCACCATGCGCGGCAACGGCCGCGAAGACAACATCTGGGCTGATGATCTTCACTCGAACAAGCCGCACCAGCAGTACTCCGATTTTCTCAAATCGACGATGTACCGGAACGACAGGATCCTTGTCTCCTGCTCCGATTGTCATGACATGCATGGCAACACGCCGTATCGACGTTTTCTTACCGGTGATCCGGATAATGCCGCGTCACCCTTGTGCCAGAAGTGTCATGCCGTCGATGTGCTGTCCCATATGGAAGCCAAGTTGAATTCGAAAATGAAAGGGCAACAGACGCGCTGCATTGACTGTCACATGCCGGGAACGGCGAATACCGGCGGTGTGGCCGGCGATTTCGGCCGATTGATGAAGACACCGCCATATGCCAATGCACAGGAGGAGGAGAACAATGCGTACTGGCAAGGCGGCCTCCACTCCCATGTGTTCGATGTGCCTAAGAAAACCAGCGTGACGGTTCGAGGAGTTGCTCCAGGGCGGGCGATGCCCATACCCTATACGTCTTCATGCGGGACGTGTCATGTGATCAACGAACTTCCTTTCAAGTAACTCTATGACGTCCACGACAGAGACAATTTGGGAGAGCCTGCGCGCCGAATCGCGGCAAAAGGCCGAGGCCGAGCCAATTCTCGCAAGCTATCTTCATCTGACCATCCTGAATCATCACACTCTGGAAGATGCGCTTTCATTTCATCTCGCCAGCAAGCTGGCCAGCCCGAATCTTCCGGCGATGTCGATCCGTGAATTCGTGAGTGATGCGTTCGAGCAGTCGTTGGAGATACGGGATGCGATCCGCAAAGATATCGAAGCGATCGTACGCCGCGACCCCGCATCGCGAGGTATTTCGGAGCCTTTTCTCCACTACAAAGGGTTTCACGCTTTGGAGGCGTACCGGGTATCGCACTGGCTTTGGGGGCATGGTCGCGAAGCGCTGGCCTGCTATCTCCAGAACCGAATCTCCGAAGTATTTGCGGTGGATATTCACCCGGCGGCGCGAATCGGAAAAGGTATCTTGATCGACCATGCAACGGGCGTGGTGATTGGCGAGACCGCCGTCGTGGATGACGACGTTTCACTGCTGCACGAGGTCACGCTTGGCGGCACGGGCAAGACCGTGGGCGACCGTCATCCAAAGATCGGCCGCGGTGTTTTGATCGGCGCGGGGGCGAAGATTCTGGGTAACGTAAAGATCGGGGAAGGCTCAAAAATTGCGGCAGGAAGTGTCGTGTTGCTGGACGTGCCACCTCACACAACTGTCGCCGGGGTTCCCGCGGTTATCATCGGCCGGCCGACGACCGAGCAGCCTTCGCTCGAGATGGATCAGGGAATCGGGGAAAAGCCCTAAGAAAACAAGTCCGTGGAAAGGTAGCGCTCTTTCTTCGTCTGGGGCCGCAACTTGTTGAATAAAGACTATTACGAGTTCCTGTCCGGTGCGCCGGGGAACTCTGGACTCTATGTCGAACAGGTGGGAGACCCGATCACGCTCGGGGTCACATTGCGCCGATCCTTCTGAGATAGCGCCTTTGGGGGTTATACTTACACTTTCACATTTGCGTAACACTGACGCCACTGATGAAACTGGCGGATAACCCACTCAGGAATTTCTATGGAAAACAAAAGGCTCGGCGGAAACATTGATTCGTGGTGCGGCAAGTGCAAAATGGTGCTGGCCCACACGATCGAAGCCATGGTCGGTGAGAAGCCCACACGCGTACTCTGCAACACCTGCAAGTCACAGCACGCTTACAAGGCTCAGGCGCCTAAAACGGGTACCGGCACTCGCACGGCGAAGCCCAAGGTCAACAAGTACCAATCTCTTTTGAATGCTGCCGATCTCGCTTCCGCGAAGACTTACTCTCCCGCCAACCGTTACGAGGAAGGCGACATTCTGGAGCATCACACTCTGGGCCGCGGAGTCACCACGGCCTTGAAAGAAGGATCCAAGATCGAAGTGCTGTTCGAGAGCGGGCTCAAGACCCTGGTCCACGGCAGGACCAGCTTCGGGATGAGCCAGAGCGGTTAACCGGGCTTGGCCCGTTGTGCAGGCCAACGGGTCATCCAACTTTTCAGCAGCGCTTATTCCTTGGCTTTGAGCTGGCTGTCATTGGCCTCGATGAAGTTGCGGATTTCATCACTCATGTCGAGGAGCTTCTTCCATTGCTCCTTGTACAGGGTCACTGGAAATCGACCAAGGCCATAGACGGAAACGCCACCCTTCTCGCTGACTTTCAGGCTCATTCCCTTCGAGTTGCCTTTTTTCAGGCGCTCGTTCTCAGCACGCAGTCGTTGCAGTTCCTCCTGCAGATTGTTGGGATCGTTGCTGGACATCGGCGTTTCTCCTTATCACTGCGGTTCGGCAGAGATTATCTTTGAATGGCACCGGGTGCAACATGCTTAGAGGATTCTTCCAGAAATTCCGGCCACCGATGCTGACGCGGCAGCGTGTCGTGTCGGCCTTTGCCATTGCGGTGACGGTCGATGTCCTGCAGTTAGCGCTGGGGCCTGCCGGGTGGTTGTTCGCTGACGAACTTTTCCAGCACATTGGGATCCTAAGCTTAGAATTCCACGTGGACAAGTTGTCGCGG
>JADMIO010854428.1_pt1 | contig 47343 bp, 35 predicted proteins | sample 8958161 | NCBI WGS metagenome assembly JADMIO01 (sample SAMN16585339, study PRJNA669376) | soil metagenome | isolation source: Crop rotation soil | place: USA: Cullars Rotation, Alabama | collected 2011
CGTCAATTCCATGGCGTCGAATCTGACGGACCAGGTTCGCAACATCGCTGAAGTGACCACCGCCGTCGCGCGAGGCGACTTGTCCCGCAAGATCACCGTGGACGTGCGCGGCGAAATTCTCTCGCTCAAAGACACCATTAACGTGATGGTCGACCAGCTCAACGCATTCGCCTCAGAGGTGACGCGCGTCGCTAAGGAAGTCGGCACGGAAGGCAAGCTCGGCGGCCAAGCGGACGTGAAGGGCGTCGGCGGCGTGTGGAAGGATCTCACCGATTCGGTCAACTCCATGGCCGGCAACCTTACCAACCAGGTGCGCAACATCGCCGAAGTCACAACAGCCGTGGCGAAGGGCGATCTCTCGACCAAGATCACTGTCGATGCCCGCGGCGAAATTCTCGAGCTGAAGAGCACCATCAATATCATGGTCGATCAGCTCAACGCGTTCGCATCGGAAGTGACGCGCGTGGCGCGCGAGGTCGGCACCGAGGGCAAACTTGGCGGCCAGGCTGACGTGAAGGGCATCGCGGGAACGTGGCGCGATTTGACGGAAAGCGTCAATTCCATGGCCTCGAACCTGACGAACCAGGTTCGTAACATCGCCGACGTCACCACGGCCGTGGCCAGAGGCGATCTGTCCCGCAAAATCACCGTTGACGTGCGCGGCGAAATTCTCGAACTCAAGAACACCATCAACGTGATGGTCGATCAGCTCAACGCATTCGCCTCGGAGGTGACACGCGTCGCCAAAGAAGTGGGTACCGAAGGCAAGCTGGGCGGTCAGGCCGACGTGAAGGGTGTCGCGGGCGTTTGGAAGGATCTCACCGAGTCCGTCAACTCGATGGCTGGCAACCTCACATCACAAGTCCGCAACATCGCTGACGTGACAACGGCAGTAGCGCGCGGCGACTTATCGCGTAAGATCACCGTCGACGTGCGCGGCGAAATCCTTGCACTCAAAGAAACCATCAACACGATGGTCGATCAGCTTAGTTCGTTCGCATCGGAAGTCACGCGCGTTGCCAAGGAAGTAGGTACTGAAGGCAAACTGGGCGGCCAGGCCAACGTCCCCGGAGTCGCTGGCACCTGGAAAGATCTCACTGACTCAGTCAACTCGATGGCATCGAATCTCACCAACCAGGTTCGCAACATCGCCGAAGTAACTACAGCCGTGGCCCGTGGTGATCTGTCCCGCAAGATCACGGTCGACGTGCGCGGCGAAATTCTATCGCTCAAAGATACGATCAACACGATGGTGGACCAGCTCAGCTCCTTCGCGTCTGAGGTGACGCGCGTCGCCAAAGAGGTTGGCACGGAAGGCAAGCTTGGCGGGCAGGCGGACGTAAAGGGTGTCGCGGGCGTGTGGAAGGATCTCACCGAGTCAGTGAATTCCATGGCCGGTAACCTCACGGCGCAGGTGCGTAACATTGCCGACGTGACTACGGCCGTGGCTCGCGGCGATCTGTCCCGCAAAATCACGGTCGACGTGCGCGGTGAAATTCTGGCGCTCAAAGAAACCATCAACACGATGGTCGATCAGCTCAGCTCGTTCGCATCTGAAGTGACGCGCGTTGCCAAAGAGGTCGGTACGGAAGGCAAGCTCGGCGGCCAGGCCAACGTAGCCGGCGTCGCGGGCACCTGGAAGGATCTCACCGACTCCGTGAACTCGATGGCCTCGAACCTAACGAACCAGGTTCGCAACATCGCTGAAGTCACTACCGCCGTGGCTCGCGGCGACTTGTCGCGCAAAATCACCGTTGACGTGCGTGGCGAAATTCTCTCGCTGAAAGACACCATCAACATCATGGTGGATCAGCTCAGCTCATTCGCGTCTGAGGTTACGCGCGTCGCCAAGGAGGTCGGCACCGAAGGCAAGCTCGGCGGCCAGGCCAACGTAACCGGCGTGGCCGGCGTGTGGAAGGATCTTACGGAATCCGTGAACTCAATGGCGTCCAACCTTACGGCGCAGGTTCGCAATATTGCAGAAGTAACGACGGCCGTTGCCAAAGGTGATCTTTCGCGCAAAATCACGGTTGACGTGCGCGGTGAAATTCTCGAGCTGAAGAACACCATCAACATCATGGTCGACCAGCTCAACGCATTCGCGTCGGAGGTAACGCGCGTCGCCAAGGAGGTCGGCACCGAAGGCAAACTCGGCGGCCAGGCCGACGTCTACGGCGTCGCCGGTACATGGAAAGATCTCACCGAGTCTGTGAACTCGATGGCGTCGAACCTCACCAACCAAGTCCGCAATATCGCCCAGGTGACCACTGCCGTCGCCAACGGCGACCTTTCGCGCAAGATCACCGTTGACGTTCGCGGTGAAATTCTCGAGTTGAAGAACACCATCAACACGATGGTCGATCAGCTGAATTCCTTCGCATCGGAGGTGACGCGCGTTGCTCGTGAAGTCGGTACCGAAGGCAAGCTCGGCGGCCAGGCCGAAGTCCGCGGCGTCGCGGGCACCTGGAAGGATCTCACCGAGTCGGTCAACCTGATGGCCGCCAACCTTACCACCCAGGTGCGCGGCATCGCCAAAGTTGTAACGGCGGTGGCCAACGGCGATCTCGAACGCAAACTCGTCGTCGAAACCACCGGTGAAATCGCCGAGCTCTCAGACACAATCAACGCCATGATTGACACGCTCGCCACCTTCGCCGATCAGGTAACCTCCGTTGCTCGCGAAGTCGGTATCGAAGGCAAGCTCGGCGGCCAGGCCCGCGTGCCCGGGGCCGCCGGCATCTGGCGCGATCTCACGGATAACGTGAATCAACTCGCGGCAAATCTCACCAACCAGGTCCGCGCCATCGCTGACGTCGCCAACGCCGTCACCAGCGGCGATCTCACGCGATCCATTGCCGTCGAAGCCCAAGGCGAAGTTGCGGCGCTGAAGGACACGATCAACCAAATGATCGTCAACCTCGCCGAAACGACCCGTAAGAACACCGACCAGGACTTCCTCAAAACCAACATCGCCAAATTCACCGGCATGATGCAGGGTCAGCGCGATCTGCTGACTGTTGCGCAATTCCTGCTCTCGGAACTAACCCCCGTCGTCGGCGCCCAGGTCAGCACGTTCTACATGACTGAAACGCAGGAAGACGTCACCACTCTGAAGCTCGTCGCCGGATACGGTTACGAGCACGACAGCGACGTTCCGATCCGCTTCAAATGGGGCCAAAGCCTCATTGGCCAGTGCGCCCGGGAAAAGCAGCGCCTGCTCGTCAGCGACGTACCCGAAGGTTATCTGCGTATCAATTCGAGCCTCGGCAAAGCCGCGCCGGCCTCCATCGTTGTGCTGCCCGTCTTGTTCGAAGGGGAAGCAAAAGCCGTTATCGAATTCGCTTCTTTCCGCGCCTTTAACGAAGTGCACCTGTCCTTCCTCGACCAGCTCACACAATCAATCGGTATCGTGCTGAACACCATCGCCGCTACGATGCGCACCGAGGAACTGCTGAAGCAATCGCAGGCCCTTGCCGAAGAGCTGCAAAAAACGAACGCCGAGCTCGAAGAAAAAGCGCATCTCCTCGCCGAGCAAAAAACCGAAGTTGAAGCCAAGAACCGCGAGGTCGAACAAGCCAAGGCCGCCCTCGAAGAAAAGGCCGAACAGCTCGCGCTCACTTCGAAATACAAATCCGAGTTCCTGGCCAATATGAGCCACGAATTGCGTACCCCGCTCAACAACCTGCTCATCCTCGCCAAGATGCTCTCCGAAAACTCGGACCGCAACCTCACAGGCAAGCAGGTGAAGTTCGCCGAAACCATTCACACTTCCGGCACCGACCTGCTCGCGCTGATCAACGACATTCTCGATCTCAGCAAGATTGAGTCCGGCAAGATGGACGTCGAAGTCGGCGCCAGCAAGTTCGCCGAGCTTGAGGATTACTGCTTCCGCACCTTCCGCCACGTTGCCGAAGGCCGCGGCCTCGATTTCACCATCCAGACCGATCCCTTGCTGCCTGAATCGATTCTCACCGACGTCAAGCGCCTGCAGCAAGTGCTGAAGAATCTCCTCAGCAACGCGCTGAAGTTCACCGCGCAGGGCTCAGTGAGACTCGAAATGCGTAAAGTCACTTCTGGCTGGAGTGCCGACAATCCCGTCCTCGCCCGCGCCAAGATGGTCGTCGCATTCAGCGTTGTCGACACCGGCATCGGCATCCCGCTCGACAAACAAAAGATCATCTTCGAGGCATTCCAACAGGCCGACGGCACAACCAGCCGCAAGTACGGCGGCACGGGCCTCGGTCTATCGATCAGCCGCGAACTGGCGCGCCTGCTAGGCGGCGAAATTCGCTTGAGCAGCCAGCCCGACGTCGGCAGCACCTTCACGTTGTATCTGCCCCAGACCTACAGCTCGTCGGTGATGATGAAGCCGGAGACCCCCGAATTCGAAGGCGTCGAATTGCTTGCACCGGCTCTCAAGAGCAGTGAGACCGTCTTCACCGCACCGATCGCCAAATCCGCCGCCGCCGTGCTCGAAGAGATCACCCTGGACGACGATCGCAATAACATTCAGCCGGGCGACTCTATCCTTCTTGTAATTGAAGACGACCCCACGTTTGCCAGGATCCTGTTGGATATGGCGCACGCGCAAGGTCTCAAGGCTCTGGTAGCCCTTCGCGGAAACACGGCCCTTGCTCTCGCCGCCGAATTCCGGCCCACCGCCATCACGCTCGACATCGGCCTGCCGGATATGGCGGGCTGGACCATTCTCGATCGGCTGAAGCACGATAGCCGCACCAGCCAGATTCCGGTGCACGTCATCACGGGCGAAGATCAGCGCAGCCGCAGTATGGCTCTCGGCGCCATGACCTATGTGCAAAAGGCCACGGGCAGGGATGAGCTTTCTTCCGTCTTCGGCCTGATTCGGTCGGCCTCCGCGCCGCGCACCAAGAAGTTGATGGTCGTCAGCGCCGATCCCGCGTTCCGCGACAGCATTTCCGCCGCCATCGCCGGACCCGACATCCAACTGATCGAGTATCACAGCGGCGCCACATTCCTTGACGTGATCGAAAAAGACTACTTCGACGCCGTCGTTTTCGACTTCTGGCTGCCTGACATCCCCGCCGCCCGTTTGGTGGAGGCGCTGCAAACGCGCATCACGCCCTATACGCCGCCGGCAATCGTCTTTGGTCCGGCGCAAGTCGAAGCGAGCCAGTTAGCCGGTATTGCGCGCCTGGCTAAAAACACCGCGGTCCGCTACGTTTCCTCCTCCGATTTGCTATTGAAAGAGACCGTGTGGCTTATGCATCGTTCGGAGGCTGGCCTCTCCGAGTCACAGCAGGCCATGCTCAAGACGATCCGTGAGCATGATCCTGTTCTGGCCGGTAAGACCGTCCTCGTGGTCGACGACGACTTGCGTAACATTTTCGCGCTCACCAGTCTGCTGGAACATCACGACATCAAAGTCCTCCATGCTGAAAACGGGCGCGCCGGAATCGATCTTCTGCGGCAGAGCCCGGTTGTGGATGCCGTGCTGATGGATATCATGATGCCCGAAATGGATGGCTATGAAACCATGAGCGCCATCCGCCGCATCCCGCAATTCCAGGACTTGCCGATTATCGCGCTTACTGCCAAAGCCATGAAAGGCGATCGCGAGAAATGCATCCAGGCCGGTGCGTCCGACTATGTCACCAAGCCGGTAGATCTCGAACAGCTTTTCTCCGTGATGCGCGTGCTGATCTTCACCAGATCGGAAGGGCAACTCATGAGGATCACGGAATCCACAGAGACCACTTCCGTCGTACGCTATCCCCTCACGCAGGACCTGGTGGAAGATGACCGCTACCACATCCGTGCCGGCGATCCCGTGTTGCTCATCGTGGAAGACGACCCGACCTTTGCTCGAATCCTGGTTGAAATGGCCCACGCTCGCGGACTCAAGGCGCTGATTGCCGTCCAAGGCAAGGCAGCGATCGCGCTCGCCCGGGAATTCAATCCGGCCGCCGTTACACTAGATATCTCGTTACCCGACATGGCGGGCTGGAGCCTGCTCGACCGTTTCAAGCATGACCCGATGACGCGCCACATTCCAGTCCACATTATTTCGGGCGACGACGATCGCCGCCGTGGCCTGGCGCTTGGTGCCATGACTTACATCCAGAAGGCCTCCGATGAAGGCAAGCTCGCCAATACGTTCGGGTTGATTAAGGAAGCCGCGAACCTCCGTACCAAAAAGGTTCTCATCATTCGTCCACCGGGAAGCAAAATCGCGCAGTCGGTGGCGGCCAAGGATGTTGAGATCACTCAGGTCGCTTCCGAGCAGGAAGCACTCAGTATCGTCAACAGTCAGTATCTCGACGGCGTCATTATCGAGCTCCCCATCAAGGGGCTGACCGTCGGCCATATCATCTCAGATATCCATGCCTCCGCCATGCCCTACGCGCCGCCGATCATTGTTTTCTCGCAGGAAGATAACAGCCCCGAAGTGGCCGAAGCGCGCTTGATGGTTGCGCCCAGCGCCGTCCGCTTCGCCAACTCCCTGCCCAGACTGCTCGACGAATCCGTGGTGCTCTGGCATCGCCATGAAGGCGATTTGAGCGATCGGCAGCGCGAGCAATTGGCCGAAGCCCGTAAGGTCGATCCCGGCCTGATGGGGCGCAAAGTACTCGTCGTCGATGACGATATCCGCAACATCTTCGCGCTCACCAGCGTGCTTCAACACCATCAAATCGAAGTGGTCCACGCCGCCAACGGGCGCGAGTGCCTGGAGGTGTTGGCAAATAGCGACGACATCGATATCATTCTCATGGACATCATGATGCCTGAGATGGACGGGTATGAAACCATGCGTGCCGTGCGAGCCAATACGCAGTTCGGATCTCTTCCGATCGTCGCGCTAACCGCGAAGGCGATGAAGGGTGACCGCGCTAAGTGCCTCGATGCGGGGGCAACAGATTACGTCGCGAAACCGGTGGATCTCGAGCAGTTGTTCGCCGTCCTGCGCGTCTGCCTCGGCAATGAGACTGCTCGTGTTCCGGCAGTTCCGCGAGCCAAGCGTAGGAAGTCGCCCGCGAAGAAGGGAAGCCAGAATGCCTCCCTCAGCTAGCCCGGTGGAGGTTCTAAGCCCGGTCCAGAACTCGTCGCCCGTGCGCATCCTGCTGGTGGATGACGACGAAGCAAATCTGCTGTCGCTCACCGCTACACTGGAATGCCTCGGGCAGGAATTGGTACTGGCCCGTTCCGGCGAAGAGGCCTTGCGGCACTTGCTCGAGCACGACTTTGCCGCCATCTTGCTTGATGTCAAAATGCCCGGCATGGATGGCCTCGAAACCGCTGAGATGATTCGAAACCGGAAGCGGTCGAAGAACACGCCGATTCTTTTCCTCACTGGCTTCCGCAATGACGATCACTTGTTTCGCGGCTACGACCTCGGGGCCGTCGACTTTCTCTTCAAGCCAATTGTCCCGGAAGTCCTTCGCTCGAAAGTCGCTGTCTTTGTGGATCTGGCGAAGAACACCGCGCTGCTGCGGGAGCACACCGTCATTCTCGGCCAAGCCGAGCTTCGTTTCCGCTCGCTTCTGGAAGCCGCCCCGGATGCAATGCTCATCACCAACGAAGCAGGCGAGATCGAGCTGGTCAACTCCCGCACGGAAGAGCTATTCGGTTGGCCGCGTGAAATTCTTCGCGAGCGCAATCTTAAGATGCTGGTGCCGGGCTGGACTGAGGCAGCGCAGGTCCGGTCCATCGAATTGGTCGGCGTAAAGCGCGATGGCCAGGAATTCCCCTGCGAGCTGACCTGCAGCCCTCTTCGCATCGAAGGCAACATGGTCATCTACACGGTGATTCGCGATATCACCGAGCGCCGCCGCGCCGAAGATCACATCCGCCGTCTCAATGTGGACCTCGAACGCCGCGTGGCCCTTCGCACATTGGAGCTGACGCGTTCCAATGAGGCCCTGCAGCAGTTCAACTGGGCCGTGAGTCACGATCTTAAGGAGCCGCTCAGAACCGTCCTCATTTTCCTTCAGTTGTTCCAGCGAGAGACTCATGAACTGCCGGATTCATCGCAGGAGCATTTGGACCGCGTGGTTGGCGCGGCCAAGCGAATTGAGCTTCTGCTAAACGGCCTGCAAAACTACCTCTTCGCGAGTGATTCCAGCGAGGGTGCCGCTGAGGTTGTGGATGTCGGAGAAGTGCTGTCGTCACTCCAGCAACAGCTGAGCGATCAATTGGCTGAGGCCGTCGCCGATCTGGAAATTGGCCCCATGCCGGTCGTGAAGACCAATCGCGGCTTGTTGGACCGCGTCTTTCAAAACCTGCTGACCAACGCCATTAAGTACCGAAGTGGTAATCCGCTGCGGATTGCCGTCAGCGCCGAGCGCCGGGCGCGCGAATGGACTTTTTCCATCCGTGACAATGGAATCGGCATTCCGCCCGAGCACCATGAGCTGATCTTCGGTGTCTTTAAGCGGCTCCACAACGACGCCGAAGTGCCCGGCACAGGAATAGGATTAGCGATCTGCAAGGTTGCTGTAGAGCGGCTCGGCGGTCGAATTTGGGTCGAATCGGAATTCGGAAGAGGTTCGACTTTCAAGCTCTCGCTACCATCCCGAGACTAACTCCGGCGGCTGCAAAAAGGTCAATAATAATAATGCCAAGAGAACTTGAATCGATGCAGTTGGAGCAGAATGCGGCGTCGGGTCCGCTTCGTCTCATTCTCGTTGAGGACAGTGATGCCGACGCGTATCTCGTCGGCCAGGCTGCTCAAAGCCTGCCCTGTGAATTGCAGGTGACCCGCTTCGCCACCGCGGCCGAGGCCGTAGCCGGCATTCCTAAGGTGATCGCAAGCGACCCCCACGGAGTTCTGCTCGATTTGAATTTGCCCGCGGGCACCGGCTTGGATGTTCTGAAAAGCATCCGCGATAGCGAAAGGACCCGGCACCTGCCTGTGGTCGTGATGACATCCTCCATTTCGCCGCGAGATCGCGAGGATGCCGAGCGCCTCGGCATCGAAGGCTATTTGATCAAGCAAAGCGACTATAACCAGTTCGTGGATGCCGTGGATTCCGCTCTCCAACTCATCCTGCGCGGCGCTGCCTGAATCAGCGCTTTCGAGATCATTTCAGAACCGCGCACGGAGGAAGCGGAGTTGGTCCACGCCGCTCCTGCTGAGGCCCCGCTTGCCAAGCATGAAATAATGAGGGTTCCCCTATGCGAGTCTTGTACCTCGACCCTTTCTCGGGCATCAGCGGCGACATGGCCGTTGGTGCGCTGGTCGACGCCGGGGCCGACCCGCAAGCACTTATCGCGTCGCTCGACAGCCTGGGCACTGGCGCGCGTTTTTCCGTCGAAAAGACCAGGCGCTGTGGCGTGACGGCCACGAAATTCCGCGTCGAACACGAGGAAGGGAAGACGCACCGTCACCTGCCCTATATCGTCAAGATGATCAACGCGGCGGCGATTTCGGATCGCGCCAAACAGACCGCGAAGCACGTGTTTACCAAGCTCGGTGAAGCCGAGGCGGCCGTTCATGGCATGCCTTTGGAGCGGGTGCACTTTCATGAGGTGGGCGCTGTTGATTCCATTGCTGACATCGTCGGTGCGAGCATCGCTCTCGATTTGCTCGATGTTGGCGCGATTCACTGCTCGGCTATCAACGTCGGCTCCGGCACCGTTGCCACCGAGCATGGCGTGCTGCCCGTGCCCGCTCCCGCTACGTCGCTGTTGCTGAAAGATCTGCCAATTTATGCCCGCGGCCCGGCAATGGAATTAACCACGCCCACCGGCGCGGCCATCGCTTCCGCTTTGTCACAAAGTTTCGGCGCAATGCCGCCCATGACCATTCGCTCCATTGGCTACGGTGCTGGTGATCGCGATTTTAGGGAACACGCCAACGTGCTCCGCGTGCTGCTCGGCGAAACCTCCGGCGCGGCGGAGACGACCACCGTTTCCGTGCTCGAGGCCAATATCGACGACTCAACGCCTGAAGTCCTAGGCTATGCCATGGAGCGCCTGTTCGAACGCGGCGCGCTCGACGTCACGCTCGAACCCGTCTTCATGAAGAAGAACCGCCCCGGCGTGATGCTGCGCGTGGTCGCTAAAATCGAAGACCGCGAGTTGCTCTCCGATACGATCCTGGCTGAGACGTCAACGCTCGGTGTGCGCTTCCATACCGCCGAACGCCGCGTGCAATCGCGCCGCATCGTCGAAGTGGAGACCAGCTACGGCAAAGTCCGCGTGAAGGTCGCCGGCAACGGCAGTTTCTCGCCTGAATACGAAGATTGCCGCAAACTCGCAATGGAAAAGAATGTGCCGCTGCCCACCATTCTTGCGGCCGCAGGCCAAAGCTACCTAAACCAACGATGAAATACTACATAACGACGCCCATCTACTACGTGAACGCGGCGCCGCACATCGGCCACACCTATACGACCATGGTGGCCGACATGGTCAAACGTTTCAAAACCATGCAAGGCTACGACGTCGTGCTCACCAGCGGCACCGACGAGCATGGGCAAAAAATCGAGCGCGCCGCTAAAGCCAGTGGCCGCACCGAGCAGGAATTCACCGACGCAGTGTCGACCGAATTCCGCCAGACGTGGGAAACGCTGCATCTGTCCATCGATCGTTTCCAGCGCACCACCTCCGAAGACCATCGCGTCGCCGTGCAGGAGCTCTACTCCGCCTGCAAAGCCGCCGGCTACATCTACAAAGGCAGCTATACCGGTCAATATTGTGTCTCTTGCGAGCTCTACGTCACCGACGCCAAACCCGGCGACCCGTGCCCTGATTGCGGCCGGCCTACCGAAACCATTACCGAAGAAAACCTCTACTTCAAGCTCTCTGCGTTCCAGGATCGGCTGCGTCAGCTCCTGGAGAACAAACAGCCGGATGGAACCTATTTCGTTGAGCCCGAATCCCGGCGCAATGAAGTCCTCGCCTTCGTCAAACAAGGCTTGAAGGATCTCTCTATTTCCCGCACCACCATCAAATGGGGCATCCCCGTTCCCGATGAAGACAAGCACGTCTTCTACGTCTGGTTCGACGCGCTGATGACTTATATGAGCGCCGTGTGGAAGGAAAAGGTCGGCGACGAGCACATCTGGCCCGCCGATCTCCACCTGATCGGCAAAGAGATCGTCCGCTTCCACGCCATCTATTGGCCCGCTTTCCTGATGGCCGCGAGCGAGCATGACTCCGAAGCCTGGCCGCTCCCCAAGCGGCTCTTCGCGCACGGCTTCCTGCTGTTCGACAACGACAAGATGTCGAAGTCGAAGGGCAACCTGTTGCGCCCCCTGCCGATCCATCAGGTGATCGGCGCCGAAGCCCTGCGCTACTATTTGCTGCGCGAAGTCAGCTTCGGCAGCGACGGAAATTTCTCTCTCGAAGCGCTCGTCACGCGCTACAACGCCGACTTGGCGAATGGCCTCGGTAATCTGGCCTCGCGAACGCTGAGCATGATCCAGCAGTATCGCGCCGGTGTGATTCCAAAATCCCCGGGCGATCCGGCGATCAGCGGCGTCGCGACAACGACAATCGCAAACTACGTGAACTGCTTCGAAGAGTTCTCTTTCCAACGAGGCTTGGAAGCGCTTTGGGCGCTGCTGTCCTTGGTCGACAAGTTCATCGTTGAGCGCGCGCCCTGGAAGTTGGTGAAGGATGCTGAGTCTCACGAGCTGCTCGACTCGACGCTGTATACGGCCGCGGAAGTGGTTCGGATTGCGACGGTGTTGCTTGCTCCGGTAATGCCGGAGTCGGCGGCGAAGATCTGGGCGCAGCTCGGATATGTATCCCCGCTGGCGGTAGAGAATCTTTCGACGCTCACTTGGGGCCAATTGCCGGGGGGCCAGCAGATCGCTATCACCGGTGGCGTGTTTCCGCGGTTCGACGTCAAGCCGACGGTCGAGAAAATTCTCGAGCTAGAAGATATCGAAGACAAGCGGCAGAAGGCGCTGATCGGAGCTGTGCCCGAGAAGCCGAAGGAGCCCGAAGGCATCCGTCCACCGGCGGAACCGTCGATCAACATTGAAGACTTCGGCAAAGTCGATCTGCGTGTCGGCCTCGTTCTTTCCGCCGCCAAAGTGAAGGGAGCTGATAAGCTGCTCCACCTCAGCGTCGATATCGGCGAAGAAAAGCCTCGGTCGATCGTCGCCGGTATTGCAAAGGCGTATAAACCGGAGCCATTGGTAGGCCGTAAGGTTGTCATCGTCGCCAACCTCGAGCCTCGCAAACTCCGAGGCCTGGAATCGCAAGGCATGATCGTCGCGGCGTCGCTTGAAGGCACCCAGCCGGTGCTTGCGTCCTTTCTGGAAGACGTGCCTGTCGGCGCTCGCCTCAAATGATCGATTCGCATTGCCATCTGGACGACGCGAGATTCAACGATGATCGCGACGCCGTTATCGACCGCGCCCTTGCCGCCGGTGTCACCACCATGGTGTCGATCGGCACCGGCGACGGTCCGCCGGATATCGAGGTCGCCGTTCGCATCGCGGAAAAATACGGCTGCGTCAAAGCCACCGTGGGAGTCCACCCGCACGATGCATCGAAAGCGGCTCCTGAGACTTATCCCCGATTGGCCGGACTGCTGAAGCATCCCCAGGTCATTGGCCTCGGTGAAATTGGGCTCGATTACCATTACGATCATTCTCCTCGCGAGGTGCAGCGCGCAGTCTTCCGCGAGCAGATCGACATCGCCAAATCCGCCCGCCGCCCCATCATCATCCACACCCGCGAAGCTTGGGAAGACACCCTCTCCATCCTCGATGAGCATTGGGCCCCAGCCGGACTGCCCGGCATCATGCACTGCTTCAGCGGCGGCCCGCGCGAGGCCGAAATCTGCCTACGGCTCGGCTTCTACCTCAGCTTCGCGGGCGTCGTCACGTTGCCCAAAGCCGTCGATCTGCACGAGGCCGCCAAGCTTGTTCCTGCCGATCGCCTGCTTATCGAAACCGACGCCCCCTACCTTGCTCCCGTGCCTCATCGTGGCAAACGCAACGAACCCGCCTTCGTCGCTCACACCGCCTCCCATCTCGCCAAACTGCGCGAAACCACCCCGGATGCTATCGCCACGCAGACCACGGCCAACTGGAACCGCCTCTTCGCGTAAGATCGCATCCGCTATCGTGCAGACGGTAAGCGCCGCCCCGGCGAAACAATTTCACTGCCACATGGTCTTACAGCGGGAAGGGCGCCACGGACTGACAGAAAACGGACGCGTACAGTCAGGTCGCGACTCTTCCCAACCCCCAAATCCGTTACCCTGATTTAATTTGAAAGGTGAAAATGCGCCTCACGTGCAACCAATGCGGAATTGATACGACAGACTCCTCGCTCTGTTTAAAATGCCAGAGTGAGCGGAAAGCCAAACAATCCAGCCCTAAGACATTAGCTCCGCCGATCAAAGTCACCCCGAACTTCGTCCGCGCCGCCCGCTTCGCCTGAATCATCTCTGTCTTCATCAAGCAAGACGAAAGGGCGCCAGTCCACAGGATTTACTTCCCGCGATTGATCTGACGCGCGCGCGGCGCAGGTTCCTCTTTGGCAGCCGCCGAACTGGCGGAGCTGCCGGCTTTCGAAGCGCTCTTTCGCGGAGTCGCTGCCCCACCTCGCCGGCCTATATCTTCGAGGGCGAGAATGCTCTCATTCAGCCGTTCCAGCTCGTCACGTAACTCGGAAAGCATCCAGTCAATATCCATAGCGCCGACAGGCTATCACCTTGTCCAGCCCGGTGCAGTGGCCACAAAGGGCTAGGCGGATTGCGAATCGGCGTGAACAGCGGATTCTGACACGATGCGGATGGACGAGCATTCTGTTTCCATTCGGTAAGCTCCGTGTCCAATTTCTTTAACCGCACCATTGGACGGGTGCGGCATGGTGTCAGGAGTCGGGCGGCGATAGTGGATTTTTTTGAGCGAGTTTTTTTTGGCGGCCTTTCGGGTTGCCGGAGACGCCGGGCTGAAATTGAGCTGGGTGGCGGGCGCGTTTGGGGGGATTGTCTGTTAATACAGTGAAAATACAGTCAGCGGGTGATGGCGTCGTTGGTGCTGGTGGCTGTGAAGTCTGCTTTTTCATGGCGCTCTTAGATTAGTAGGCGGAGTTGCTGCCCACGTGGCGGGAAGAGGGAAGTGGCTGAAAAACCGAATGCCAATTTCGGCGCCGACTCCGTGATTGTGCGCGTGGGGTTGACCGAGGAGGATCGGAAGTGAGATCACGAACGTATCAACGAAACAGAGATCGCACGCCTTTGAGGGTGCCCCTAAGGTTGATCCGCGCTCCACTTCTGGCGGCGCAGACATCATCTACCTCCAAACTATCCTGATTGACTTTGACATCTCATTTCGAGCGGGTATAAGATTGCCATACCCTGCAGGACCTCGTGCATTCTGTCTCTAATCCGGAGTGAGGTGTTCATTATGGCCATTCGCCAGCGCATTCGAGTGCCGTTCGATGATCACGTGATCGGACAAGGGTTTAATAGCGACACGGGAGAGCGTGTCGGAATCGGCCTGTCGAGCCCCGCACCGGGCGAGGATCAGGCCGCGGATGGGCAGACCGCCACCATGCGTTTCGTTATGGTGACATCGCAGCAGTCGCTCGAATCGTCGCTGAATATTAGCGCCGAATTGGAGGCGCGCTATATGCTGTTTAGCGGAGGCGCTAAGTTCAGTTTCGCGAAGAATAGCGCGGCCAATTTCTCATCCACCTATATAGTTGGCTCGTGTGTTGTGATGAACGCAACCCGATTTGGGCGCGAATTCACCCCCACGGCAAACGCCCAGCGGCTTCTGACGGCCGGAGATATGGATGGATTTAAATCCTCGTTTGGGGACCGCTATTGCCAATCTCTGCGGACGGGCGGCGAGTTCTATGCCGTCGTTCGCATCACGTCGTCCAATACGTCTCATCAAAGCAAGATTGGCGCCAGCCTGCACGCCGAGTTGAATGGCTTGGTGGCGGCCGGCAGCTTTAAGGCGTCGTTCGATGCCGCCAATCGTGACGCATCATCCCATACGGAAGTGAACATCGAAGTCTTTCAGATGGGAGGGCAGGGTGATCAGGTGCGGTTGCCAGGCGGCGACGCGGACAAAATTCGCGAGCACATGAGTACGTTTGCGGCTAGCGTTCACCAGCATCCCGTTGCTTTCGAGGCGGATTTGCTGACATACGACACGCTGGCGTTGCCAGTGCCATCGATTCTAGAGCTGGAAGACAAGCGCCGGGTGCTCGAAGACTGCCAGGTAAGGAAGCAGAAATACTGGTCGGCGCTGAGCCAGATCGACTACCTTCTGACGGACGAGGCTAACCTTATTTTCAGCGATATACCTAGCGCAGCCGATCTGGCTGGCCTTCAAAATGAGTTTCGCCGGGTTTTGAACGCGCTGATGACCCACGCGCGGGCCGTTTCGTCGGGCACCATTCCACCCACCCTTTTTGTGCCGGCGCGCGAGCCGATTCTGCCGCACATAACCAGGCGGAACACCACGACGTTCGCTGTTTGGTGGGCTCGCCGCCACGATGCCGACTTGATCGCCGACGAGCGGACACTCGTCACCAAGGTGGGAATGTCGGCGCGAAAGCTGCTCGCCACACCATTGAATGATGCTACTGCGGCGGCGGTGCAGAGCGCGGCGGCGCTAATTGACGATCTCGACCTCGGCTTCATGGGAGCTGCCTTTGGGGATTTCCCTCTGCATTCGATGGCCTCGCTGCCGAAGATGATCACGAGTCCGCTGCGCACATTGAGGGCGCCTGACAATGAGCTCGGAGACCTCAGTGGAATTGAAACCTTCTCGCACCTCGAAAGCGTCGACTTCGAAAGAAACCGGTTGCATGATATCGGCGCCATTAGCGCGCTAGGGGGCCTGGTCGCTCTGAACCTGCGACAGAACCAGATTTCGAATATCGCCGCGGTGAGCGGACTGAACCGGCTTCAGACGCTTTTGCTGGACGGTAACTCCATCCAAACCCTCGATTCCTTGACAGGACTCCAGGAACTGAAGATTCTCATGCTGGCGGCATCTTTACCTGTTTCCACTGTTGAAGGCCAGCCGCCGCCTCCGGCCGTCATCACGGATAACCCGATTCGCGACGGATCGGCGCTGCGCAGATTGCCCCAGATTGCGAATCCTTTCATCTCGTCGGACCGGCTCCGTGTACGCCTTACGGTGCTGCCGGATCCCGCAGGGGACAACGTGCGGCCACTGTTCGAACAGCTAGCGGCGGGCCAAGATGTGGGAACGGTAGTGAACGGTGTCGCCACCCGGATCGCGAACTCCACTGAATTCAAATTCGTCGCCGATGGCCAGGCCGATTCGGAACCTTTGAAGCTGGCCGGCATCATCAGCGGAAATGAGCTGGAGCCGGTGAATTGGGTGGGCGTGCTGCTGCGCAATCGTAAGAAAATGGGTGTGGCTGCCGCGGCACCGGGGGCCATTGAGACACTGAATCGCCAAAAGCTGGTACAGCGGATTCTGCCCAATGTGTTCTCACTGCTACCGTTGGGGCTGCTTGGTATGCCCATGGAAATCATCGTAGAAGCCTCCCCCCTGTAGAATTGGGTCGGCATTGGGATCTGGCTAAACGTACACACCTTCTGCCACCCAAAGGTCGCGAGTCCGGCTGACCCATTTGGGCTAGGCTGCCTTTTCTGGCAATCGGATATCATAAGTGGTTACCAAGAAGGAGCAAGCCTCCTGAGTGCAACGCCAAATCCCCTTGTCGGCAGCATTATTATTGATGGTCGATGCGCCGGGATTCGACGTAATTTTGACGGCTGAGGCTCTTCGGTTTGTGAATGATCCGTACGCGAAGTTCGATGGCCGGCGGCGTTGATCGTGAGGAATGTCTGAAAGGTGCCGTTCCGGCCGGTCTAACGGTTGTTCGGTCGGTGGCAGCGTGTGCCATGCCGTGCCGACTGCCGGTTGAAGAGCAGCGCGCGGGCGCGGCGGGGAAAGTTTCCTCGGCTGCCTTTTTGGCCTATAGGATCAATGGGTTACGGGCGATGGAGTGAGGAGCAGGGCAGCCTAGGGTCGACTCGAAAGGGCTTTTTTGAAAGCGCTTTCTTAAATTCGCCGGTAATCGGATATCATAGAGAGTTCCAAAAGGAGATCCCATGAGCGCCACACCACATCCCGCAGTCGGCAACATCACAGTCCAAGGTCGAATGGAGCCAGGATTCGATGAAATTCTGACTCCTGAGGCGCTTCAGTTTCTGGCTGATCTCCATGCCAAGTTCGATGGGCGCCGGCGGGAACTGCTGCAGGCTCGCATCGCCCGGCAGCAGCGGATTGACGCCGGTGAGTTGCCGAACTTCCTGCCCGAAACCGAATCGATTCGCAAAGGTACGTGGAAGTGCGCGCCCATTCCGGCGGATCTGATGGACCGCCGCGTCGAGATCACCGGGCCGGTGGATCGGAAGATGATCATTAACGCGTTGAACTCCGGCGCGAACGTGTTCATGGCGGATCTTGAAGACTCGAACTCGCCAACTTGGTACAACAACATTTCGGGCCAGATCAATCTACGCGACGCGGTACGGGGGACGATCGATTTTAAGAGTCCGGAAGGGAAAGAATACAAGCTGGTGGCCAAGCCTGCGGTGTTGATGGTCCGGCCGCGGGGATGGCATCTGGAAGAGCGGCACCTGCTGGTCGACGGCAAACCGGCCTCCGGATCGCTGATGGATTTCGGGCTGTACTTCTTCCATAACGCCAAGGCGCTGCAGGAGCGCGGCAAGCGGCCGTACTTCTATTTGCCGAAGATGCAGAGCCATTTGGAAGCCCGGTTGTGGAATGACGTGTTCGTATTTGCGCAGGAAGCGCTCGGCGTGCCGCAGGGCACTATTCGGGGCACCGTGCTGATTGAAACGATCCTCGGCGCGTTCGAAATGGACGAGATTCTGTACGAACTGCGCGATCATTCCGCCGGCTTGAACTGCGGCCGCTGGGATTACATCTTCAGCTTCATCAAGGTGCTTCGGAACCACAAAGAGTTTCTGCTGCCGGACCGCTCGCAGGTCACGATGGATCGCGACTTTTTGAAGGCTTATGTGGAACTGCTGATTCAGACGTGCCACAAGCGTGAGATCCATGCGATGGGGGGCATGGCGGCGCAGATTCCGATCAAGAATGACGAGGCAGCGAACGAGGCAGCGCTGGAAAAAGTGCGACAGGACAAGCTACGCGAAGTGAAGGCCGGGCATGATGGCACGTGGGTGGCGCACCCGGGCCTGGTGGGGCTGGCGAAGTCTGTGTTCGATGAGCACATGAAGACGCCCAATCAGATCCACGTGAAGCGCGAAGATGTGCACGTCACGGCGGAAGACATGCTGCGGGTGCACAAAGGCGAGATCACCGAAAAGGGTCTCAAGATGAACATCGACATCGGCATCCAGTACATCGAGAGCTGGCTGCGCGGGAACGGCTGTGTGCCGATCTATAACCTGATGGAAGACGCCGCGACGGCCGAGATTTCGCGGACGCAAGTGTGGCAGTGGCTGCATCATCACGCCAAGCTCGCCGACGGGCGGCCGGTGACGGAAGATATGGTCCGCGCGGATGTGCCGGAGGTGGTGGCCAGTTTGAAAGCGAAGCTCGGGCCACGGTTCGACGCCGGGAAATTCCCGTTGGCGGCGGAGCTGTTCGAGAAGATGACGGTCAGTTCGAAGCCGGCGGATTTCCTTACGCTCGAAGCGTATAGCTATCTGTAGCTGCGACCCTTACCTGCGGGCTCCGTTTTGGATGTTGGTACGGACGCGGCAAGTGCAGTGATGATGCCAAGAAGCGCGGGCCCAAAAGCGGCGCTGAGCAGGTTGAGCCCGTAGCTATGATGCCGCAGCGTCTGCACCTCGATTGGTTCTTGTAACTCTTGCTCCAGTTGCTCCGCTAAATCCGGCACGCGGTTGGATAGTCGAAGCAACTCTTGGGCGTTCGGCCGCGGCGTGACGATGCGTGACGAATGGCGAATCAGTTGAACCCTATCGAGATCGGCCAGATCGAATGGATTCGCCGACGAGACGGACTCACTCTCGAGCTTGAATTCGCGCGAAAATCCCTGCGCCGCCGGTGCGCGAAGAAGGAGTGCCTTCGTCGCCGTGAATGCGACAGCGCTGGTTCCTAGCCCTAAAACCAGGGGCGCTGCAATGGTGGAAAGCAATGCGGGTTGCATGGCTATCTGGCGGATTGCGTAGCGGAGGTGGGAGATGAGGTTCATGTTTCTTCTCGCTTCAGCCCAAGAAATGCACTCAGCTGGCCAAAGTCACTGAGCCATGGAATCAATCGCTTATCGAGCATGCCGATTAGACGGATCGTTCGCAAATGCGTTTGATTGTCCGGTTCCGGACAGTGTTCAGCGGGACTCAGCGGGGGCGAGATTCAGAATGTGGGTCGCGATGAACTGGATGCCGTGCTTTTTGCAGAATTTTTCGAAGCGCTGCTGCTGATCGGGAGCCATTACGACAGTAGGCGCGGTGCCGGGGGAAGTATTGGTGGTCCAGTAGATTTTCGTGCCGGGAGGCAGCTTGCTGGCGCGCTTTTCCAGTTCTTTGAGGGAATTGATCATCTCGCTCGGTGGGACCTCTGGCCGATAGTCGGGGCCAGGGTAAAGGGCAAATGCCGAGCGGGTGCCATCAAGGATGTAGGCGGTGGGGGCGGCGAGTTGATCCTGGGCCGGGCTGATTGCGGCCAACAGGTGGAAGGCAATTGCTAGGGCTGAAAGGCGCAGGGACATTGCCCGACTATCGGCAGAATGGGGGAAATACTAGAGGGACGCAGATTGGGATCGGTCCACGGACGAATCGCTTGCTGGCGCGCGCGGCTCGGTTCGGCTTTGGTTAAAAAATCTTTGCTCATGGATGAGATGGGATTCTATAGACTTAATTGTATTGTGAACTCATTTTTACCTTCCTTGGGATTGCTCGCCGTGCTCGCGGCGGCGAGCTGTAGGCAGCCACAACAGGTTCAGGCGAAACAGGAAAAGCTGGTTGTGAAACCGGTGGAGACGGCGGCGGTGCGGCAGGAATCGATGCGGCGCGATGTCGAGGTTGTCGGGACGCTGGCGGCTCAGGACGAGGTGACGATCTCGTCGCAGTCGGACGGGGTGGTGGTCAGGGTGCTCGCGGACTTGGGCGATGTGGTGAAGGCGGACCAGCCACTGATCGAGCTGGACCAAGAAAAGCTGCGTTACAACCTGGATCAGCAGAAGGCGGCGCTGGCTCGCGCGCTGACGAAGTACGGCGCGGCTGCTGCAGGTGAGTTGCCGGCGGAGAAGGACACACCGGATGTTCGTCGCGCGGAAGCGGAACTCGCTCAGGCGCGCGTGGCCCGGCAGCGGGCTCAGGAACTCTATAAGTCGAAGCTGATCGCGCAGCAGGCGATGGACGATGCGGAGTCTGTGTATCAGACCAAGCAGGCATCCTACGATGCGGCGCTGCAGAATGCGCGCAATCTCAAGGCGGATATCGACGTCGCCGATGCATCGGCAAAGCTGGCAGCGAGGCAGTTGCGAGACGCCTACATCCGGGCCCCCTTTGAAGCCTATGTGCAGAAGCGCATGGTTTCGGTGGGGCAGCTCGTAAATGGCCAGACGCCGGTGATGACCCTGGTGCGGGGCGGTCCGCTGAAGATTGTCGCGGAGATTCCGGAGAAGATGGCCCCGTGGGTGAGGGTGAAGCAGCAGGTGGAGTTTCAGGCGGACGCCTATCCGGATCGCAAGTTCCACGCCACGATCTCGCGGATCTCGCCGGCGGTGAATGCGCAGACCAGGTCCTTTTCTTTTGAGGCCATCGCGCCAAATGAAAATCAGTTGCTGAAGCCGGGGACGTTTGCCCGGGTGCATGTCGAAACGGCATTGACAGAAACCGCGCTGACCATTCCCGTAAAGGCCGTCCAGTATCGATTCGGCGTGAGCCGGGCCTTTGTGGTCAATGAGGGCGCTCTGGCGGTGCGAGAGCTGAAGCTGGGCGATCGGCATGGTGAGCGCGTGGAGATTGCCGACGGGCTGAAGCAAGGCGAGAAGATCGCCGTAACCGATACCGACAATCTGGCGGATGGAATGAAAGTGACTGTCACGGGGGACGTGGACTAGGATGCTATCCGAACTGTGCGTGCGGCGGCCGGTATTCGCCACCATGCTGGTGATGTCGCTGGTCGTGCTGGGCATCTTTTCGTTCCGGGGTTTGAGTGTGGACCTGTTCCCCAAAGCCGAGCCCGCAGTGGTGAATGTGCAACTGCGGCTGCCCGGCGCGAGTCCCGAGGAAGTGATGACGGCGGTGATCACGCCGATTGAAAATGCGCTCAGCGGCGTCGGCGGAATCGACCAGATGACGTCGACCGCGAACCTGGGCAGCGGCAATATCAACATCAAGTTCGTGCTGGAGCGCGATCTGGATGACGCGGCCAATACGGTGCGCGAGAAAGTTGCCGGAGCGATGCGAGCCGTGCCGCCGCAGGTGCTGCCGCCGATTATTCAAAAGGCCGATCCCGATGCGACGCCGGTGATGAGTGTGACGCTTTCGTCGGAGAGCATGAGCCTGCGGGCGCTGTCGGAGATTGCGGATAAGCAGGTGAAGCGGGCGCTAGAGTCGGTGGACGGGGTGGGCGAAGTGACGATGGGCGGTGCCCTGCCGCGCGAGATCCACATCGTCGTTGATGTGGAGAAGCTAAATGCGCAGGGGTTGTCGATCGATCAGGTGCGCGACGCCGTGGTTGCCGAGAACGTTGAGATTCCGGGCGGCATGCTGGAGCAGGGCAAATGGGAAACCGGGCTGCGGACAATCGGGCGCATTGAGGCAGCTAGTAACTTCAAGGACATCATCATCAAAACGCAGAATGGCGCCCCCATCCGGTTGTCCGACGTCGCCGTCGTGGAAGATACGACGGAGCGGCAGACGAGTGCGCAGTACAAGGGTGATAATCACCCGGCGATTCAGCTGGATATCCGGCGCGCCTCGGGTGAAAACACAATCAAAGTTACTGACGCGGTGAAAGAGCAACTGGACAAGCTGCGCCCGGCGCTGCCGCCGGGGACGTCGCTCGCGATTGTGAGTGACGATTCGCAGTTCATCAACGCATCGGTCGAGTCGCTCGAAGAGCACCTGCTATGGGGCAGCTTGCTGGCGTCGGTTGTCGTCGTTTTCTTTATCCGCAATCTTCGCGCGGTCATCATTTCCTCGCTGGCGATTCCCGCCTCGATTGTCGCGACATTTACGCTGATGCGGGCGATGGGATTTACGCTGAACAACATGACACTGCTGGGGCTGACGCTCGCGGTCGGCATTGTCATTGACGACGCGATTGTCGTGCTCGAGAATATCTTCCGTTACATCGAGGAGAAGGGCGCGACGCCGTTCGATGCGTCAATTCAAGCGACCCGCGAGGTGGCGCTGCCCGTGATGGCGACCACCCTTTCGCTGATTGTGATCTTTCTGCCCGTGGCGTTCATGACGGGTTATGCGTCGCGGTTTATCTATCCCTTTGGATGGAGCATGGCGTTTTCGATTCTGGTTTCGATGATTGTGAGTTTCACGCTGACGCCGATGTTGAGCTCACGATTCCTGAAAGCGGCCGATGCGCATGCGGATAGTAAGACGAAGGACAGCTGGTTCTTCCGGGCGATCGACCATGGATATGGGGCGGCGCTGAATTGGTCGCTCAACCATCGCTGGGCGATCCTCGGCGTCTCGGTCTTGGTGGCGCTAGCGACCATTCCGCTGAACAAGATGGTGGGGCGCACATTCATTCCCGATGAAGACATGAGCCAGATGACGATCCACGCGGACACGCCGCCGGGGTCGTCGCTCGATGGAACTACGGCGATTGCGCAACAGGTCGTGTCGGAGCTTCGCGGTCAGGAAGGCGTGGCCGATATTCAGTACCAGACGGGCGCGGGCCGCGTATCGCACTTCCATGTGTTCGTGTATTTAAAGCCGGTGAGTGAGCGAGTGGCGACTCAGGCGGATGTGATGGAGCGGATGCGGACCATTCTGCGAAAGCATCCAGGGCTGTCGGCGATTGTCGCGGGCAAGTCGGCGCTGGGCGGCGGCGAGGGAAACTTTGCGATTCAAACCAGTTTGATGGGGCCGGATATCGGCAAGCTCTATGAGTATTCCCAGCGGCTGGTGGCCAACGCGAAGGCGATGCCGAGCCTGATTGACACGAAGTCGAGCTTCACGAATGCGAATCCGGAGATCCACGTGGATGTGGACAGGGCTCGGGCGGCGGATCTGGGTGTGCGGATGTCGACCGTGGGCAACATGCTGCGGCTGATGGTGGCGGGTGAGGATGAGATTTCGAGCTATCGCGAAGGCACGGAGCAGTATCCGGTGAAGATGCGCGTGCGCGAAGACCAGCGGCAGGACATTGAGGCGATTGGGAAGCTGACGGTGCCGTCGTCAACGGGCGCGCCGGTGCGCATCGATAGCATTGCGAAATTCGTGCACGGATATGGGCCCACGCAATTGCGGCGCGTGAATCGGCAATATGCGATTGATCTGCAAGCGGATCTGGCTGCTGGACATGCGCTCGATGAGGCTTCAGGCGACGTGCGGCGTTTGATCCAGGAGATGCACTTGCCGCCGGGATATAGCGGCCGGCTCGCGGGGCAGACACAGATCTTGGATGAGACAACGTCGAATCTGCTAATGGCCCTCGCCTTGGCGAGCATCTTCGTCTACATCGTGCTGGCAGCGCAGTTCGAGAGTTTCGTACAGCCGGTGGTGATCATGCTGGTGCTGCCGGTTTCGATTCCGTTCGCGCTGCTGACGATCTACGGCACGGGTCGCACGCTGAATCTGTGGAGCGCCCTGGGCATCCTGCTGCTGTTCGGCATTGTGAAGAAGAATTCGATCTTGCAGGTGGATTATGCGAACGTGCTGCGGGCGCGTGGCGTTCCGCTGCGCGAGGCGATTCAAGAGGCGTGCCGGACGCGGCTGCGGCCCATTTTGATGACGACCTCGGCGATTATTGCCGGCCTGGTGCCGACGGCGCTCGGCATAGGAATCGGTGGAACGCAGCGCTCGGCGATTGCGGTGACGATCATCGGCGGGCAGTCGCTGTGTTTGTTCTTGACGCTGTTGCTGGTTCCGGTGGCCTATGTGGAGGCGGACCGTTTAGAGCAGTTGGCGGTCGCTCAGCGAGGCAAGGGCTGGCTACGGCGGCTGCGATTCGCACCGCCGAAGGCCGCAGACCAGGGTGCTTAACGCCTACCTCTTGCTAGCGGCGTGTGCATCCAGCAAGTCGAGCACGGTAAGCAGGCGGAGTGTCCCCGAAAAGGTTCTCGGATCAATCCCTGTAAGGGCCCGAATTCGATTCAGCCGAAAGTAAACACTGTTTGTGTGGATGCCGAGGCGGCGGGCCGTTTGTTTCACGTTGAAGCTCGACTCGGCGAAGGCGCGAACGGTGCGCGAGAGCTCGGTAGATTGGGCGCCGTTTTCCGGCAATAAGCATCGCGTCCTTTCCGGGATGAGGCGCAATGCCGCCTTGTCGGCGCGCCGAATCAGGAACGCCGGCAGATCGATGTCAGCGAAACCGATAAGCGGCTGTTTTGCACTGGCGAATTCCAAAGCGATCCGGGCCTCTTCCAGGCAATCTGGCAGGCTTGTGACGTCCGTCACGTCGGTGCTAATTCCGACGCCAGCCGCGAGGCCATTCGCTGCCTTCCGCCCGAACCCATGCCGGCGCAGGGCCTTCAGAAGACTGCGGCCCGTATCCGCTTCACCCGCGACAATTAACGTGACTTCCCCGTTCCGGGTATCTATTAACTTGCCGAAGACGGCGGACGGGAGCACCTCATGAAAGAGACGCGCGAGAGACCGCACCGCCACTTCTCCATCGGTTCGCCGGCCATTCTCTGAGGCGAAGGGGCGGGCAATCGCCACCGACATCGGTGCACCCTGCCGAATTCCACACAGCGTGCGGAAGTGTTGTGCATCCGTGCCCTTCGGCTCAATGCCGTGCAACAGGGTGTTGATCAGGCTGATATAGGCGTGCGTATTTTGCGCGACGCTCGACGCTTCTTCGACAGCATGCGCTTCGGCGAGTACGGCGCCCACGTGGTCAAAGAACTCGATCCAGAAGTCCGACAACATATTGAGCGACTGAAGAGCCTCTTCCCGCTCGGAATGGCGCATGAGCGATTCGCGCGTGATACCCGAATAGGTCTTGTGCGCCAGGCGATAGGCATGCAGGGACGCAATTAGAGGGACTTGATGCCGCGCCCGCCATTCCGCGTGGGTCCGCACGAAGGCAAGTGGGTCTGCTGCCAGCCTGTCCTTGCGTGCCGCCGCAATCGCGATGATTGCTCGCAGCAGTTCGCCGCAATGGCTCTTCGACTCCTGCGTAAATTCCTTGTCGATGGAGTTGCGATATTCGGGGCTTTCCTGGCGGAGCAGATCCACGGTCCGTTGCCAGATCTCGGCGCTCCGATCCTCTAGGCCAGTGACAACGCGCCGCGCGAGCGGGGTCTCCCGGAAGCGCTCGCTCCAGGCCCGGACGCGATGGTTTGAAGTCACAGGTATCCATTGTGAAACTCCACAATGCGTTCGTCAAATCCATGTGGAAGATAGCAATTGATCACGCCGCGAGCGAATGAGAAAATCCGTCAGACCGATATGCCTATTTATACGATCGCCGAGTATCAAGTTCGTCCCGCAGGTGTGGACCGAGTCAAACGCGCCATTGAAGAATTCGTTCCCTATGTCCGTGCCAATGAGCCCGGCACCAAGATGTACTTAGCCTGGCAGAAGAGGGACGACCCGACCAGGTTTGTTCATTTCTTCATCTTTGAGAACGAGGCCGCGCATGAGGCACACAGTAAATCCGAGGCAGTGAAGCGCTTCGAAGCGGCTTATCGCCCGGAGTTGGCCGGTGGCGATGTCGTGTTTACGGACTATAACCTGATCGCAACGAATCAGGATTGAGCGCAGAGAGGAGAAATGCAATGACGCAAGAAGAGACGAACACGCAGACGATTCGAGAGTTCACGCGAATCTTCAAGAATGAACACAACGTGGACGGTGTCGGCCACCTGTTCGATAAGGATGTCGTTCACCACTTCCGCATGCCGCTGCCCCCAGGCTTCGAAGGGTTCAGGCAGGTGGGGATCATGATGAATACCGCCTTTCCCGATGTAGTGGTAACGGAGGAGGACCTCATCGCCGCCGGAGACAAGATCGTTGAAAGAAGTTCGGCTGTTGGCACACATAAGGGGCCGATGATGGGCGCCGCGCCGACCGATAAGAAGGTGGAATGGTCCGAGATTCACATCTACCGTCTGCGCGACGGAAAGATTGTGGAGCATTGGGCTGAGATCGCGATGATGGAGCTGCTGCAGCAGGTCGGCGTGCTACCGCCGCTCGGGTGAAGAGGAGATCTTATGGCGGATATTCAGCATTCCATCCAGATCGCGGCGGCGCCGGACCAGATCTATCCCTTGGTGGCTACAGGCAAGGGATTTGGCCAGTGGTGGGCAACAGACATAACTGAGGCGGCGGGAGTCGTGGAATTGGGCTTCTTCAACCGGGCGACCGTCTACCGCCTTCGCCTCAAGAACGATCAACCGCCTTCCAGGGCCGAATGGATCTGCGAGACCGGCGACGAGTGGAACGGTACCCGCATCGCCTTCCATATGGAGGCAACCAAGTCAGGATCGCTGCTGCGGTTCTCGCACTCGGATTGGCGAGGGCAGAGCGACTATTTCGCATCCTGCAACACCACGTGGGGCGAGCTAATGTTTCGCCTTAAGGCTGTTGCTGAGGGCAACGCTCCCGGCCCACTGTTCTCCCGGGAAGGCATGGCCTACTAACGATGGGGGTCCACCTAATTCTCGTGAGGTGAGTCATGCCCGATATCCTGCATCGCATCGGGATCAATGCTCCCGCAGAGCGAGTTTACGCCGCGCTCACCGAGCAGAGCGGCCTCGCCGGCTGGTGGACCAAAGATCTACAGGCTCGCGCCGAATTGGGAGCCGTCAATCACTTTCAATTCGGCCGCGCCGGATTCAACCGCATGAGCGTCCTCGAGTTGGACCCCGCTAAGCGCGTGCGCTGGCAGTGTGTCGATGGAGCAGACGAGTGGATCGGCACGGAGTTGACCTTCGATCTCAAAGAACAAGACGGCTCCACGATCGCACTCTTCGCCCATCGAGGCTGGAAGGAGCAAGTGGAGTTCATGCACTTTTGCAGCACCAAGTGGGCGGTTTTCCTGCTGAGCTTGAAGGCTCTCTGCGAGTCCGGCACGGGTATGCCGTATCCCGATGACGTGGATATCGGGTGAGCGGCACAGCCGCTTTCCCTTGCCGGCACCATAGCAGATATACTGGCGCAGGCAAGGAGGCTTCACTATGCGAGCATTTGGCATTGGCCTGACGATTGCGACCGCACTGGTCGCGCAGGCTCCCCCACCTGCGGCGGCTCCCGCGACGCCGTTGCCCTGGGCCTATCCTTTGAATCCGCCGCCCGTGCCAGGCGCGGCGCCTGCGGCTCCGGCTCCCGTTGACCCCGCACCCAAGAAGGTCCCGGGTAGCAACGTTGCGTTGACGAATGCGCAGATTCGGGATTTGTTTAATCCGCCGGATTGGCATCCGGAGGATCATCCAGCGATGCCCCCGACGGTGGGCAAAGGGCGGCGGCCGGATGTGAGAGCTTGTGGATATTGTCATTTGCCGAATGGGCAGGGTCGGCCCGAGAATGCGAGTCTGGCGGGGTTGCCTGCCGGGTACATCGAGCAGCAGATGGCGGATTATCGCAATGGGTTGCGCAAGAGCTCGGAGCCGCGGATGGGGCCGCCGGCGTTGATGGTGACGATTGGGAAGTCGGCCACCGAGGCGGAGGCCAAGGAAGCGGCGGCGTATTTTGCGTCGTTGAAGCCGAAGCAGTGGATCCGCGTGGTGGAGGCCAAGGAAGTTCCCAAAACGCGGGCGCAGGGCGGCATGCTGATCGCGGTGGAAGGCGGCGGCAAGGAGCCGATCGGGTCACGGATCATCGAGATGCCGGAGGATTTGGAGCGCACCGAGCTACGGGATTCGCTATCAGGGTTTGTGGCCTATGTGCCACCGGGGAGTTTGAAGAAAGGGCAGGCGCTGGCTTCGACGGGCGGCAACGGAAAGACGGTGAAGTGCTCGATTTGCCATGGCGCGGATTTGCGCGGGTTGGGCAATGTGCCGCCGCTCGCGGGACGGTCGCCGAGCTACTTGGTGCGGCAGATGTGGGATATCAAGCAAGGCAATCGAAATGGGCCGTGGACGCAGTTGATGAAAGAAGCGGTAGCGAAGCTGACGATCGATGATCTGGTCGCGCTGGGAGCGTATGTGGCTTCGTTGAAGCCGGCAAATTAGCAGTTCCGAGTCGTGATGAATCGGGATAGCCACGATTACCAGAGAGTGCGGGCAGGATAGCTGGTGATAGCGGGATCGGGACTTAGGATCGTTAGGCCGTGCACGATGGATTGAGCGACTAAAATGCGGTCAAAGGGGTCGTTGTGGAGATTGGGGAGTTTCGCAACTTGAAGGGCGGACTCCTCATCGATTGGAAGCGGGTCTATTCCAACCCGCTCCCTCAATTGAGCCACATAGAATTGCGGATGGGCCGGTAGTGGCAACTTACCGGAACTGTATTTGATACAAATTTCCCATACCGAAGCCGCGCTTAGATAGCGTTCATTTTGCGAGTCGAGAAATGCTTCCGACGCGGTCTTGCTCAGCTTGGCAGATCCTTCACCGATCCAAAGAAAGCTGCAGGTATCCAGGAGGAGCTTCATTCTCCGTTGAAGGCTTTCAAGATGTCATCCGGCAGAGGATCGAAGAATGATTCGGGAACCGTGTATTCGCCTTTCGCCACTCCGATGCGAGGCACTCGTTTCTGCTTTTGGATTGCGCGGAGTTCAGCTACCGGTTCATTCCGGTTACAGATAATGATTGTTTCTCCGCTCGCCTGGAGCTTGGCGATGTAGGTCGAGAAGTGGGTCTTGGCATCGTGAATGTTGACCTTCATGACCAAATTATGGACTTTAAAGTGGACTAAGTCAATGGTTCGATGGATCGACCGCCTGTTTGTTTAGAATCAGAGACTTACTGATCCATCGCGCAGCGGAAGCCGATGTTGTAGTCGAATTCGTCGGGCTCGATGCGGCTGCGGTAAGAGGCGCGGACGATGGGGGCTTTGTCGAACCACCCGCCGCCGCGCAGGCTGCGGTATTCGCCGTCTTCGGGGCCGACCGGGTTGATGCCCTCCCATTGCAGGTAGGTTTGGTAGACGGTGTTGGTCCACTCGGCGACGTTACCGAGCATATCTTTGAGGCCATAGGCATTGGGCTTCTTCAAACCAACCGGGTGGGTCATGTGGTCGCTGTTGTTGAAGTACCAGGCAATCTCGTCGAGGGGGCCATAGCGGGGCGTCTTGTCACCGGCTCGGGCTGCCCATTCCCATTCGGCCTCGCTCGGCAGGCGCGCTCCGATCGCCTTGCAATACTTCACGGCGTCTTCCTGGGTGATGTATTCGACCGGCAGGTTGTCTCCTTTGAACCGGCTGGGATTCTTCGGCATGATCTTCTTGTAAGCGCCCTGCGTGGTCTCGGTCTCACCAAGCCAGAAGCCGCGCGTCAGCGTGACCTTCATGTTGCGCTTTTCGTCTCGGTAGCAGTCGTTGTCGCCCGGAGAGCAGCCGATGATGAATGAGCCCGGCGGGATCCAGAGATACTTCGATCCATCTTTGGGATTAATGCGGGATTTGGCGGCAGCCACAGGAGCGGCTTGCTTGGCGGTGGCCGGCGCTTGTTTTGTGGGAGCCTGCTTGGTTTGGGCGCTAACTCTACTGCACAGGAACAGGGCGGCTATGGCAGCTACTGCGAGGTGGAATGGCTTGATGCCGTGCATGGTGGACTCCTCAAGAAAACTCGCCTGCCGGACGGCATCCTGACTCCCATCCCTGATGGTACAGATGCCGGGGGCAACGTGACGTAACGATGTTGTAAAAGCTAGGTACCTAACGCACGAAAGGGGCGAACGATTTGCATCGCCGCCCCTGATATTCTAACCGCGCACTCGCGCACGCGGCTTTATTTTGCTATCGAGCCAAGGGATTCGGACGGACCTGGAACTTCACGATCTTGCCCTTGGTGCCCTTGCCGCCTTCGATGTGCCACACGAAGTGCGTGCCGTAGTTCGAATACAGCGCGCGGCCATGCCAATCCGCGTTGGCGCTATCCATACGGCCATCGAGACCGCGAGAGTAGAAGCCGAGCGGGTAAGGAATGCGGAAGTAGGTCCACTTCTTGGTCTTCGGATCGAGAGCGATCAGCGAGTCCGAGTTGGAACCCGTGACGATCGGTGTATCCTTGCCAAGGCCGATGACATTATGCTGGTCGACCCAGTTGTAATAGTGGAAGTCGGCCGGAACGTCAGTGCCCTTCAGCTTGGGACCGTCGGTCTGATAGAGCGTCCAGCCTTCTTTGCACTGGCTGCCGTCGATCTTTTGCGGACCGGTGAGGTCCTTGCACTTGCGGATGTCGAAGCTCGCCAGGTGGCTGGTAGCGGCGAGAGCCGTCCAGACGACACCATTCGAATCGATATCGACGCCGCGCGGGTCGTAGCCGGGCTCGGGAACCTTGAAGACTTGCGTCATGCAGGTTTCGGGCGCGTTGTTGCCGCGCTTCACGCGAACCAGGTAACCGGGGAACACTTCGCTGACGCCCCAGACCGAGTCATCCACCGGGCTCGGGATAACGGAATACAGCGAGTAGCTGATCTGCGTGTCGAGCTTCGGATCATTTACCGGAGCGGCAGGAGGCGGAGGCGGTTGGCCAGCCTTAGTAGCGCCGCGGCCACCCGTATCACTCTCATAGAGGATGTTGACTTCGCCGCCGCGGCGCGTGTTGGCCACGTTCCAGGGACGGGTGATTTTGCCATCGCCGTTGGTGTCGACCACCTGGCCGCACCAGCCCACAGCTTGCTGTTCGTTCTTGGTCTGGTCATACACCTTGGTGTCGATCCAGCCAACGATGGGTCCGATCAGCTCGTTGAAGTACAGCGTCTCGTCGGCATCGTTATCGAACTGCAGGTGATGGGTGGCAAAGCAGGTATCGATGAGTGAGAACTCCTTGGTCGCCGGCATGAAGACGGCAGCCTGGCGCCCGCTGTTGTTGAGCGGGAACCAATCGGAGAATTTATTCGACTTGTCCTTGCACCAGCCCGGATTCGCGTTAGCGCGGATCTTCGAGGTGAGCCACAGGCGGCCCTTGCTATCGAACATCGGGTTGTGAGGATCGGCGGGGTTATACGGTGGATTCGCCCAGAGGTGTTCCATGCCCCAGAACATCGACGGACGATTCGGAGCCGGGAAGCGCGACGGAACTTTCTCGCGCGCCTCGCGAGTCGGGATCTCGATCTGCCCGGTGCTGTTATCACGCGGGTCCACCCAGTTCACCGCACCGTGTCCGGCGTTGACGGCATACATCGGGCCGCCGCCGTTCACCGTTGGATGATTCTTGTCGGTGGAAACCTGGTCGTGCATGAACGAGTGGTCGTCGCCGATGTCCCACTGCGTGGAAACGATGTTGCGCTCAATGCCGGTGGGCCGTTGGGGCTTCACCTCGGGCGTTTCACCCTTGGCAATGCGTTCCGTCCAATCAGAGAACACCTTCAACGATTCTTCCTTGCCCTGGTTGGCGAGCACGCCGTACATGTTCGTACCGCGGACGCCGACGCCGAGGCGCCAGTCCCAGGCTTCCGCGTGAGTCTTGAGTTCGGGCTTAGCCTTGAAAACATGCTCCACATCGCGAGTGAGCGCGTTGCCGAGCTGGTGACAGAAGTTGCAATCGCTCTTCAGTGAATTGATCCAGTGTTCCTGGCTCTGCATGCGAACGCTGACGCCGTTGCCCTGCGGACCGGTGCCCGGGAAGAGATTCTTCGGCGGGGGCGCCATCATCGCGAGCCAATAGTTGCCGGGATAAACCTTGGCGGCTTCCTGCGGCGTCTTGGCGGTGACGGCTTTGATGGTGACGTTAGTCGCGCCGGGCTTCACGTCTTGAGACGCGGTGTCGAGAATCCCATAGCCGCGGCTCCACACCTTATAAGTGGCCGTGGGCAACTCCGGAACGACGAACTTGCCCGCGTCGTCGGTAACCACGGTCTTGATAAAGCCGGTGGGGAGATCTTTAGTCTCGGCGATAACCCACACCCCGGCCTCGGGACCCTTCTCGCCCTGCACGACACCAGAGATGTAGCCTGTGGGTGGTGCGGCCTTCTTCTGCTGCTGCGCGTTTGTTGTGCGTGTCGCAAACATTGCGACGATTGCCAAGCCAACTGCGGTGATCAACCCCGCTTTGGCCCGCGAATTTCTTATCTGCATGGAACTCCTCTCACAAAGTGGGACTGGACGGCAGCCACATCGGCTCCCGAGTGACCTGACTAGTATATTAACGCTTGCATACAATCCGCAACGACCCCGGGTCGCTATCGGTGAGTAACCTGTCGACGGGATAAAATGTTGCCTCTCAACGCCAACCTCGGTAGCACTCCGTGGAGTAAGGCGCAATCCGCAAGGAGCGGGTTACGCCTTGACATACTCGTTTTAACGGTGTATGTTGTCGAGGAATATTTCACGGCGGAGGTTCCCATGGTGAACACGGTTTTCGGCTCGCTGGACAGCTACTCCAAAGGCAGCATCGACATCATCGAAGGCGATCCGAAGCATTACTGCTTTTCTAACGTTTTTGAGGTCGCTTCACAATCGAAGCCTTACGAGCGCGTCGCGGTAGGGAAGAACTTGAAGTATGTGATGGAAGCCACTCGTACCGAAGGCAATTCGCCCTGGTATTCGGCTTCGCATGATGAGAGCGCGCTCTGCATGGACGGCGAAGTCGAAGTTCATTACATGAAGCCCGAGGCTGCGCCGGTGCCGGAATCGAAAGAGGGCGCAGTGAAACTCGCGGGTGAGCCTACCGGCAAGAAAATGGGCTGGGTAAAGCTGCGGCGCGGGCACCAGGCACTGCTCCCGAAAAATTCCGCGTATCAGTTCCGGGCGGCGCACCCGGGTGTAGTGCTGATCCAAACGATTCAGGGCGACTGCACGGTCGAGCGCTGGGATGAGATCTGCTTGAAGTAGGAAGCGATAGGAGACGAAGAAAATGGCTACCACTACCACATTACCGATGACAAAGACGTCGCTGCGGTCGGCCACTGACCTCGGCTACAAGACTTTTACGGCAGGCAAGTTCCGCTTCGAGCGCGATGAATACTTTGCCCACATCCATTTCCCCGGCGGGCGGCACATCATCGCCGTGGATGCGTTTCTACGTTCGCTAATGCGCGACGTGGCCTGGGGATTTTTCTACGGCACCGTGAACTTCGACAACGTATTCGGCACGGTGAACCACTATGGAACCGTCGAAATGTTTGCCGGGCTCTTCAACAAGGGCTATAAGGACGCCAACCGGCACTATGTCGAAAAGTTCCAGTCGACGGACTTGAAGGCGACCTTCGAGGCCATGCTGATCGATTGGACCAATGAAGGTTTCGATCCATTCGCCGCGCCGGAAGAGACCGGACGCCCGTTTGGTCCGAAAAAGGGAAGCAATGAAAAAGCCGTGCAGCGCCAGCGCGTGGTTGCGCAGCGCATGGTGGGCTTGAAGGGCGACTCGCCGTATCGTTCGGATGCCAGCGGCTATCCCGTCAATCGCCAATTCACCGACGTCCCGCAAGACGAGCCGGAAATTCACGCCGAGCCTGGGTTTGAGACCGAAGTGCACGCTTTCAATTTGTACGGCTATCTCTCGCGCTCTGACGTAACGTGGAATCCGTCGGTCTGCAGCGGCGTGAAAGACAGCCTGATGTGCCCGACGACGGAAGAGTACATCTTGCCCATCATCCATGGCAACGACCGCGTGGAGTGGTTCATCCAGGCTACCGACGAAATCGTCTGGGACGTGGATGATAAGAACACGGGTGCTCCCATGGCCAAGGTGACCATGCGCGCCGGCGACGTCGCCGCCATGCCCGCCAACATCCGGCACCGCGGTTACTCGCCGAAGCGCAGCATGCTGCTGGTGTGGGAGAACAACGACGGCCGCCTGCCGAGCATGTACGCGAATCAGGAACTGAAGCCATATCCAGTGGAATTCTAGGAGATCTTCCTAGCTCGCTAAAATCGAAAAGGCGGTCGTACATTCGGCCGTCTTTTCTCATTCCGGATGCTGTGCATGGCAACTGGGCCTGCCGCGAATGTGGCTCCGACTGCTGCCGCAATCTCGACAAGACGGCTCGCGAGAATCCTCAACGAGAATCCTCAAAGTGTAGAGTAAACCGCCAGTAGCCAGGTAATGCTCCGCTCAGCTAAAGCGTATCTAGCGTTCGTTGCTCGAACCCAACGAGCTCTTTATAGGCCACTGTGATTGCCGCAAATGTCAACGGAACGGTCACCAACAGTCCCACAATGAGACACAAAAACCCTAGGACGTTGATGAGAAACGCCAGGATCAGAAACATCGTGAACCCGAAATAGTCGTTTCTCACCACCGCATGGCTTGCCTTCATGGCGGGCCAGAAATCCATCTTCTTATCTACGATGAACAGGTACGTGAACTTGTACATGGCCGCGATCACGAGTCCGGGAATGATGAACGCAAGCGTTCCAAGGAATGTGAAAAGGCCGATCAGCAGCGAAGCCACCAGCGTCGGAACAAAGAAATTGAACCCCTTGAAAAAATCCCCGATCTCAGCGCTTCGGCCCATGAGCTTCTTCATCGTGTAGATGTGGAATCCCGCGATGAGCGCTCCCTGGATAAGAGGCACGCTTGCGAGAACAAAGAAAAGCAGCGAGATCACCACATAGTTCCCCAGGTTCGCCCTTACGACAGCCCATCCTTCGCCAAGCCACCGGCTACCGGCAGCGCCTATAGTGGTTTGGGGCGTCCAGGCGGCGGCCGGATTCGCCGCCTCCCCGGCAATACTAGACGGTGCCAGCGATTGTCCGCAGTTCGGGCAGTATTGAACGGTTGGGCCGACTTGAGTGCCACAGCGATGGCAAAACATAATGTCTCTCCTGCCTGACTAAAATTACGGACTTCCTGCAACGGAGGTTCATTCAAACTTTACGGGCTCAACTTTGATTCTCACCCATCCAAGTGAGAATCAATGCCGGCAGCACGAATAGCGTTAGCAGCGTGGATGTCACCAAACCACCGATGACCACCGTGGCCAGAGGCCGCTGGACTTCCGCACCGGCCGTGGCCGCGAGCGCCATGGGAAGAAAGCCTAAGCTGGCAACCGCGGCCGTCATCAGTACGGCGCGCAGCCGTGAAAGCGCGCCGGTGCGAACAGCTTCCTGCCAGGATAGTCCGCGTGCGCGATTGTGGTTGATAAAGGACATCATCACCACGCCATTCAGCACAGCAACACCAGAGACGGCGATGAACCCAACCCCCGCGCTCATGGAGAAGGGAATGCCACGGACCAGCAGCGAAATCACACCTCCCGTAACCGCGAACGGGATACCGGTGAAAACAAGCGCAGCTTGGCTGATGGAGTGAAAGGTAATGAACAAAAGCAGAAAGATCAGGAAGAAGGTAAGGGGCACAACGACCATCAACCGTGTCCGGCCGGAATCGAGATGCTCCCAGAGCCCACCCCAAACCATCAGATAGCCCGGCTTGAGTTTCACAGCGCTTTCGACGCTCGCCCGCGCCTCTGTGACAAAGGAGCCCACGTCGCGGCCCCGCACATTTACTTCTACCGAGATACGGCGCTGCCCATTTTCGCGGCTGACCTCGAGCGGCCCTTCTTCGCTGCGAAAGCGCGCCAGTTGGCCGAGCGGAATCTTCTGCCCATTCGGCGCCGACACCAGCAGATTGGCAAAATCCTGCGGACTGCTGCGCGCCTCGGGCGTGAGCCGCACCACCAGATCAAAGCGTTTGAAGCCATCTAGAACGGTGGAAGCCTGTGTGCCCGCAATTGCGGTCTGAATCAACTGCTGTACTTCGGCCACGTTGATTCCGTACCGCGCAATGGCGGCTCGATCGATCTTGATGCTGAGCATCGGCTGGCCCGATACCTGCTGGACCTTAACATCCGTGGCGCCCGGCACCGGCGTGATCACCCTGGCGATCTCATCGGCCCGAAGCCGAAGTTCATCCAGATCTTCGCCGAAGAGTTTGACGACGACGTCAGAGCGCGAGCCCACACCTTCGATCAGCTCAGCCATGCGAAATTCGATGGGCTGCGAGAAAGCGTACTTCATGCTCGGGATTTCTTTGAGCTTTTCTTCCATCTTCTCCACGAGCCCCTCGCGCGTCGCCGCTGTAGTCCACTGGGCCTGCGGCTTGAGAATGACGTAGGAGTCGCCCAGGTTCACACCCATCGGGTCGGTGGCAATCTCAGGCCGCCCGATCCGCGAAACCACGGTTGTCACTTCCGGAAATTCGAGCAAGGCGCGTTCCAGTCCGTTGGTCATGTTCACCGCCTCCGGCAGCGACACGCCGGGGAGACGGACGGCATTGATGGCTAGTGCCCCTTCCTCCAGCTTCGGTAGGAATTCTGTCCCGAGCGAAAAAGCGAGTGCGGCTCCAGCAATGGTCAAAATAGCGGATGCTCCAATCGTCAGCCATTTCCGCCTCAGTGTGAATTCGAGCACTGGCGCGTACACACGTTGAACCGCGCGGACAATCGGGTTGCCCTCGACGTCACCATCTCCGCCAGTCGTCGCTTCCTTTCCTTTTGAATCTCGAAGAAATATCGCGCACAATGCCGGGATTAGCGTAAGGCTAAGCACCAGCGCCCCAACCAAGGCAAGGATTACGGTGATCCCCATGGGACGAAACATCTTCCCCTCAATGCCCACCAGCGAGACGATGGGCAGATAGGCCGCGATGATCAGGATCTCGCCAAACTGTCCGGCCTTCCGCACCTCAATCGCGCCCGCGAGAATCGTCGATCGACGCTCTTCGCCCGAGAGCCGCCGCCCCAGCTTTCGCCGCGCTTCCGCGAGCCGGTGGACGCAGTTTTCAACGATGATAACGGCGGCGTCCACAATCAAACCGAAGTCGATAGCGCCTAAACTCATCAGGTTCGCTGAGACGTGGAACCAGCGCATCCCGACAATCGCCACCAACATCGATAGGGGAATCGCCGCGGACACGATTAATCCCGCCCTTACCTGGAAGAGAAAGAGGAACAGCACAGCCACTACAATTAAGCCGCCTTCCGCAAGATTTCGAACCGCGGTCCGGACGGTTTGATCCACCAGTTGGCGCCGATCGTAAAAGATGTCGATCTTGACGCCCTCCGGCAGTGCTTTGGCCAGTTGCTCCAGGCGGTCAATCACTCGAGTGGCTACCTGGCGGCTGTTTTCCCCTTTGAGCATCATGGCGACGCCCATAACCGTTTCGCCCTTGCCATCCTTGGTTGCGGCGCCCTGCCGAATCTGCGCCCCAAGCCGCACCTGGCCAATGTTTCGCACATAGAGCGGCGTTCCGTTTTCAGCGGCCACAACCACGTTCTCAATATCAGCCGTGGTCTCGATTAACCCAACCCCGCGAATCAGCTGCTGTTCCCCCGCGTGTTCCAGGTAAGCTCCGCCGACGTTGAGATTGTTCTTCGCCAGCGCCTCCACAACCTGCTGCAGGCTCAGCTTGTAGCCGACAAGCTTTGCCGGGTCCACCAGCACTTCGTATTGCTGCTGTTCGCCGCCAAACGAGTTGACTTCGACCACGCCCGGCACGGTTTTCAGCTGCGGTTTGATAAACCAATCGAGCAGCGTGCGGAGATTCATCAGGCTGTATGCTCGCGGTGCCTTCGGATCTACCGCGAGCGTGAACTGTACAATCTCGCCCAGCCCTGTACTAACCGGCGCCATCTCCGGCGTAACCCCGGCTGGAAGCTGCGGCCTCACATCGGCGAGCCGCTCCATCACCAGCTGACGCGCCCAATAGATGTCGACGTCGTCATCAAAAACGACCGTCACTTGGGACAAGCCAAATTGAGAGATAGACCGAACGTCTTCCTTTCTCGGAAGATTGCTCATGGCGATCTCGATGAGCGACGTCACATACTGCTCCATCTCGAGCGGTGTGAACGCGGGAGCCTTCGTGTTGATCTGAACCTGGTTGGTGGTGACGTCAGGCACCGCATCAATGGGTAGATCGAGCGCAGCGAATACGCCGCCGGCAATAACGACGGAAACCATCGCTAGCAGGGCGAACCGGTAATGAATGCTCCACGCGAGGATGCGGTCGATCAATGTTCGTGCTCCGTCTGAATCTGGCGGCTGACGAAGATCGACTTCAGCTGATAGGCGCCATTGGTGACCACAAGCTCACCCTCTTTGAGTCCCGAAACGATTTCGGTCATCAGTCCGTCGTCCGCCGTCATCACTTCGCGCGCAGCAAAGTGCAGGGCGTCTTGCTTGACGAATACGATCGTGCGGCGATTGGCGGTCTGCACCGCCTCCGAAGGAACGCGCAGTCCCATATGGGTTTCTACGGTCGGCAGTTCGATTTCAGCGAACATTTCCAGCCGCAGGCGACCCGCGGGGTTGGGCAATTCGACCCGAACACCGGCCGTGCGCGTCTGGGGATCGAGGATGTCGCGAATCGACGCCACACGGCCCTGAAACATCTCGCCGGGAAAGGCCTCGAAGCGAACCTGCGTCATTTGTCCGGGATGCACTCGGCGCAGGTCCTTCTCAAATACTTGGGCTTCGACATAGACTCGCGACAAATCCGCCACGGAGAGCAGCGGTGTTGTTGTGTCAATCACCGCGCCTGGAGCGGCATTCACTCGAATAACCACGCCGGCAAACGGAGCGCGAACCTTGGTGAGCTGGTTGGCATCGCCTCCCGCCTGCGCGCCGAATCGGTTCAGGCGAGCGCTGAGGCCATCGAGCGTTGCCTGTTGTGCATGCGCTGATTCCGCCAGCGCCAAGGCATCTGCTTCCAGATTTTCGGCCTCGCGATTGGAGACTGCGCCCGCGTTGGCAAGCTCGCGCTTCCGTTCGGCTTGCCTCTTCGCATTGGCCTGTTGAACCTGGATCCGGCGCAGATCCGCGAGCCCCACATTGTATTGGGCCGTGATCTCACTCACCTCGATGTTGTCGAATTCTGCCACCACCTCGCCGGCCGCAACGCGATCTCCCGCCTTCACGTGAATGGCGGTAAGCCTGCCGCGCGCGAGCGGACGCAGTTCACTCACACGGCTGTCCATGGGTTGCACCGTCCCCGTCAGCACTACGCGTGCCTCGACGGCTCCCATCGTCAGCGGCGCCACCGCAATACCTGCCCGCCGCTGCGCCTCGAGGCTGATCTCCACCACATTGGCCTCTTCGATGTAGTTATCCCGGTGCGCCTCTGGCGCGATAACCGGCGTGGGTGCTTTAGTGGATGCACGTTCGCGTTGGTTCCCACAGGCACACAGCCCGGCCAGCATCAGCGCCGCCGGCACGCGCTTCTTGACGAGTGCGAAATACACTCCAACCTCCCGCTTGATTGCATGGAAACACCGCCGCCCGGATCGGGCGGCATACCAAATACTTAGATTCGCGTCAGCAGAAAGTTAGGACTTAGGAGGGTGGTAAATGCGGGCGAGTTCAAACTCGGGAGATTGGGGCACGCTGAATTCGGGCACCGGAACCCAGCCTTCCACGCGGACAAGCTGTTGCACATCCATCAAAACAATATGCGCGCAACAACAAATGCAGCAGCCATCATCAGGCGTAGCGCCATCGGCAGGCGCGCTCAAGCTTTCGCACGGATTCGGCTCCAGCAGCTCGCAGGCAAACAGTTCCGTTCCGGCAACCAGCAGCAATAAGATCGCTGCCAGGCGAAACAGCAGTCGACGGCGAGCCAGCACAAATTCAGGCTAACATGCGGGCCAATCTGGCAGGCCTCCCAACGAGCAGTGTAGGATGCGGCGTTCGCCGCATCGAGGCGAACGAGTCCGCATTCTGGCAGTCACGGGCTTTTTGAACTGCAATTTCTCAATACCCTCAAACAACTACGGCCACTCAAAGACGGTTCGGCCTTACCTGTGCGCTACCTTCCCCTTGTGAGTAACATTTCCAAAACCACAACTCCGTCTTCAAATCCGCCGCCCGAGCGCAGCTTCACCTGCAAATCGCCTGTAGAAAATTCAAATACAGGTCGGCCGGCCTGCCTATTTGTCGATCCCGATTTTCGTTGTGAGGAGTAAAATGTGGAGATGGCAACGATTACCGCACCCCCCGCTTTGAATTTCGAGAACCAGCTCTTCATCGACGGGAAGTTCACGGCCGGGGTGAAGGGCGGCACCATCCCTGTGCTGAACCCACACGACAACAGCCTCATCACTGAGATCGCCGAAGCTACCGCCGAGGATGTCGATGTCGCGGTCGCAGCGGCTCGCAAGGCGTTTCCCGCATGGAAACGGACCAGCGCGGCGGATCGTGGACGGCTGATCGCGAAACTGGCCGACGCGATTGAGGCGGACTTTGAGAATCTGACCCGCCTCGAGGCGTTGGACACGGGCCATCCGCTAAAGGACACCCGGATTCTCGACGTGCCGCGCACCGTCGGCGTGTTCCGCTACTACGCCGGTCTGGCGGATAAGATCGACGGTCGCGTCGTGCAGGGTGAACCGGGCTTCCACAACTACGTGACCCGTGAGCCCGTCGGCGTCGTGGGGCAGATCGTGCCGTGGAATTTCCCGATGATGTTCGTGTCGTGGAAGTTGGGTCCGGCGCTCGCTTCCGGGAATTGCGTGGTGATGAAGCCGTCGGAATTGACCCCGCTTTCGACACTGCGCATTGCGCGGTTGGCGGCCGAAGTTGGATTCCCGCCGGGCGTCATCAACATCCTGCCGGGCTACGGCCACACGGCAGGCGCGCACTTGTCGGAACATCCCGGCGTCGACAAGATTTCGTTCACGGGATCCACTGTGACGGGCCGCAAGATCGTGCAGGCCTCGGTGGGCAATCTGAAGCGCCTGCAACTGGAGCTCGGCGGCAAGGGCGCAAACATCGTGTTCGATGACGCGATGATCGACGCGGCTGTCGGTGGCTCGGCCTTTGCCATCTTCCACAACCAGGGGCAAGCTTGCATTGCCGGCTCGCGCTTGCTTCTGCATGAAAAGATCGCCGATCAGTTCCTCGAGAAATTCCTCGCACTGGCGAAATCGATTCGCGTCGGAAACCCACTCGATCCCGCTACGGAAATGGGACCGCTGACTTCCACCCAGCATCGCGATCGCGTGTTGGCCTATGTCGACGTCGCCAAAGAGCAGGGCGGGGAAGTACTGATCGGGGGCAAGCGGCCAGACATTCCCGAGTTGGCTAAAGGATGCTATGTCGAGCCCACGGTGGTTCAGGCCAAACCCGGCGATCGCGTCTGCCAGGAGGAAGTGTTCGGCCCCTTCGTGGCGGTCACGCGGTTCTCGAGTGACGACGAAGTCATCGGGATTGCCAACGGCACCGAATACGGACTCGGCGGCGGCTTATGGACCTCGAACCTGCGCCGCGCGCACGCCGTGTCCGCCGCAATGAACACCGGCATGGTTTGGGTGAATTGCTATAAACGCGTGTTTCCTGGCGCGCCGTTCGGCGGTGTCGGCCTTTCCGGCTATGGCCGCGATTTGGGCATTGAAGCCATTGAGGGCTACACCTACGCGAAGAGCGTCTGCATCAACGTGGACGCGCAAATTCCCCCCTATTACAAGCGCTAGCTACGGCCCGAAGGGTAGCTCGCACCGGGTTGCGCCGGTAGAAGGGTAACAGACGGGCTTATAGGCGAGTCTGCTTAAGCATGAGAATGAGCAGATTCGCCTTCGGCTTCGCTATTGCGGCATTCGCGGCTTTCGGACAGACCACGGCGGGTCAAGCCCAGACGGCTCCGCCCAAAGGAGCTCCGGCTCCGGCATCGGAGCCCCCGCGGCAAGCGACCGCCGAGATGACCGACGCCAAAGGCAACATCATTGGGCGCATGACAATTACGGCCGAAGCTCACGGCGTCACCATAGACGGCACCTTCGACATGCTGCCGCCAGGAGTGCACGCGATCCATATTCACCAGACAGGCCTCTGCAAAGCTCCGGACTTCGACTCAGCCGGCGGGCATCTCAATCCCGAGGGCAAGAAGCACGGCCTGAAGTCCCCGCAAGGTCCGCACGCCGGTGACTTGAACAACTTCTTCGTCGATAACACCGGCCATGCTGAGGTTCATTTGTCGGATACTGCGGTGACACTGGCAGTAAAGGGCGGTGCCAACTCCCTGTTGAAAGAAGGCGGCACGGCGTTGGTGGTCCACGCCGCAGCCGATGACGAAGTCACCGACCCCTCAGGAAATTCAGGCGTCCGGATCGCTTGTGGAGTCATCCAGTTAAAGAATCAGAACGGCGGATGACGGGACGCACGCCGCTTCCGGTTCGATAGTCTGGAGGCATGCTGTCCCGGCTGGTTCTCTCGTTACTGAGCGCCGGTTGCCTGCGTGCTGTCGATTTCTATGGCGATGTACTTCCCATCTTCGAGAAGCATTGCCTCGCCTGCCATCGCGAGGGCGGCATCGGCCCGATGCGACTCGACAGCTATGAAGCGGCACGGCCCTGGGCGAAAGCCATCCGGCAGGCGGTCACGACTCGCGCCATGCCGCCCTGGCTCGCTGATCAAGCCTACGGGCACTTTGCCAACCAACGCTGGCTGACGCAATCCGAAATCGCCGCGGTTCAAAGTTGGACCTTATCGGGCACGGTCGAAGGCCGGCGGCGGTTTGCGCGTGTTCCCGCTATTGGCTTCTGGGATATGGGCAAGCCAGATTACGAAGCGGCCCTGCCCCGGCTGATCGACGTCCCCGCCAACGGCCAAATCGAGTATCAGTACATCGTGCTGCCCGACAAGTTTGAACGGGAAACGTGGGTAACCGCTGTCGAAATACGTCCTACGGTTGCCTCAGTGGTGCATCACGCCGTCCTCTATGTGCGCGAGCCGGGATCCACTTGGACGCATGGACCCACGACAAGCGACATCCTGGCGGTCTACACTCCGGGAAACACGTTCGATGAATTCCCGCACGGGATGGCAAAGCGGATTCCCGCCGGCGCCGATTTGCTTCTGCAAGTGCACTACACGCCCGATGGAAAGCCACGGAAAGATCAAACGCGAGTCGCCCTGCGCTTTGCCAAGGAACGGCCGCAAAAGGCCATTCTTACTCTCCAGTTGAACAACACGGACTTTCGAATACCGCCCGGCGATGCAAACTATCCCGTGCGCGTCAGTGGGACGTTACCCAATGATGCGCTGTTGCTGAGCCTGTTTCCGCATATGCATCTGCGAGGCAAGGCGTTCGAATATGCAATCGTCGGTCCGAATGGGCAATACGACATTCTGCTGAAGGTGCCGAAGTACGATTTTCACTGGCAATTGAACTATAAGCTTTTGGAACCACGTTTGCTGAAGGCGGGCACGCGATTGCAGGCGACTGGTTGGTATGACAATTCGGCGAACAACCCGCGTAATCCCGATCCCACTGCTGGGGTTCGCTACGGCGAGCAGAGCTGGGAGGAAATGATGATCGGATTTTTTGATGTAGCCGTCGACCCAGCGATGGACAAGCAACAGTTCTTTGTCCGGCATTGATACCATGGGGCATGCGCGAAGCACTGGTTTTATTCGCTTTTTCCGCCGTCACGTTTGCCCAAAGCTCCATTACGGGAACGGTGCGCGATCAATTTGGAGCGCCGCTCGAGCAGATCACCGTGCAGGCGAAAAACACGGGATCGGGCAAGACGGCGACGACGGTAAGCAAGCTGGATGGCTCCTACGCGATTCCGGAGCTGCCGCCGGGTACGTATGAAGTGACGGCGAATCCGCCATCCATGCAGGCGTACAAGAGTCCCGCGCTGGTGCTGAATGGCGCCACTGTTCAGCATGATGTGAAGATTTCCTACAACACGCAGTTGGGAACGCTGGGCGAAGATTTGCGATCTGCGGCAGCCGATGCCGCGCGGCACAAGCCGCCCACGGGCACGACTCCGCGAACGGCTGATGGGAAGCCGGACTTGAGCGGCGTCTGGTGGAGCCCGCGAACGGTTGATGCGGGAAAGCCGGAATGGCTGCCTGCGGCTGAGGCCGTGGCAAAGGAACGCGGGTCGAATAATCGCAAGGACAGTCCCCAAGCGCGCTGCCTCCCATCGGCTGTGCTGCGTTTCGGGCCTCTGTTTCAGCTGGTGCAAAGCAAGGACTACATGGTGAGCATTTCGGACGATGATTCGCCAGGCTTTCATCAGATCTATCTCGATGGGCGCAAGCATCCGGCCGATCCGAATCCGGCCTGGTATGGGCATAATGTAGGGCATTGGGAGGGCGACACACTGGTGGTGGACCGCGTGGGATTCCATGAGAGAGCGTGGCTCGATCAAGCAGCGCATCCGCATTCGGACAAGCTCCATGTGGTGGAACGCTATCGGCGTCCGGACGCCGGACATCTGGAAATTGAAGTAACCGTGGAAGACCCTGGCGTGCTGAAGGATTCGTTCACTACCAAGGCCGTCGCTGAATTGGCGAACGAAGAAATTTTCGAATTCATCTGTCCCGAAAACGAGCGGGACGTGCAGCATTTCTTTGGGAACTAGCTATGGCGCATTCAGAAAAGAGCCTGGAGATCGCGGCCAGCGGCGGAGTGCGGAAGCGGTCGAAGCTGGCGAACACCATCGTATTTCCCAAGGAGCTGCGCGAGGCCATACCAGTGCACAGTGCGCGCGTGCTCGAGTTTGATCGCGTGACGGGCGCCGCAAACCGCAGTTGGGCAGAGTACAGCGCACGCTGGTTGCAGGCTCGAGGCATCGAAGTAGCCCCTCGCGCTCAACTGAAGTTGCTGGCGCATGAAACGGGCAAGCTCAACGGGCAATTCGAAATTGGAATTGACCTCGACGCTGAGACCATGCGCGCGCTTGGGCAGTTCCTGATTGATTTGGCAAATCGCGCTGATCCGCCGAAGGGATGAGAGAGTGCCTACTTGGCCGTGTCGATTTTCGATGGGCGAACCGCGGTGATGTAGTATTCGGTTTCGCCGAAACAATTCGTCGGCACGCCGCGATGCTGTTCGTAGCTGAGCGTCACGCGTTCACCCGAAAGATCGGTGAGACGCTTGGCGACGGCGGGGTCGCGGACTGAGAAGGGAAAGATCTGAGGCGGTACGCCGGGCTGCGTCGTCATCGCGAGCTCGCCTTCCCACGACTTGCAGACCCAGCCTTTATTCGAGATCTTTTGAACGAAGCCGGTGCGCTCTCCGCTGGAGTAGGCGAACTTCAGCGTCATCCAGGTCCAGGCGGCGAAGCCGAGGGTGGGCACCACGATCAGCAGCACCAATGCGATCAACAGCCACTTCTTCATGGCGAACGCCTTTCGTCAATTACAATTCGGCTCTGACGATTTTGGCACCATCCACCATCGCCTTCAACTTGCCGAAGGCGACGTCGCGCGGCAGGTACTTCAGACCGCAGTCCGGGGCGACGATAATGCGCTCAGCCGAGACGTGGGGAAGGGCCCGGCGCAGGCGCTCGGCGACGATTTCCGGAGTTTCCACTTCGTGCGTCGAGAGATCGAGTACGCCCACCATGATGGTCTTTGACGGAAGCTGTTCGAGCACCTTGCAATCGAGCTTCGATTGCGCGGTTTCGACCGAGATCTGCTTCACCGGGCAATCGTTCAGTTCGGGCAGGAACGAATAGCCCTCGGGCCGGCCCCTTACGAGCGCGCCATAACCGAAGCAGATGTGAACCGCCGTGTTCCCTTTAATGCCTTCGAGGGCGCGGTTCAGCGCGGCCATGCCGTACTGGCGGGCTTTATCGGGATACGCCTGCATGTAGGGTTCGTCGACCTGGACCACGTCGGCACCGGCGGCGAACAGATCGCGGATTTCTTCGTTGACGACTGCCGCGTAGTCGAGCGCCATCGCTTCTTCGCTCGGATAGTGGTCGTTGTAAGAGAGCTGCGCCATGGTGAATGCGCCCGGAACGGTGATCTTGATTTGGCGATCGGTGTTGCGGCGGAGGAACTCGACGTCGCGGACCTGCACGGGGTGAAGGCGGCGAATCTTACCTTTGACGCGGGGCACGTCGATCTCATGGCCGCTACGGGACATGATCTTACCGGGATTGTCGATGTCAACGCCTTCAAGCGCCGTAGCGAAGCGGTTGGAGTAGCTCTCACGGCGCATCTCGCCATCGGACACGATGTCGATGCCGGCGCGTTCCTGATCTCGCAGCGCAATCAACGTGGCGTCATCCTGCGCCTGCTCCAAATATTCCGGCGCAACGCGCCATAGCTCGAGCACGCGCACGCGCGGAGGCATGCGGCTTTGCAAAGCCTGACGATCGATGAGCCAATCGGGCTGAGGGTAGGAACCAACGAGGGTCGTAGGAAGCAGGGCCATAAGCTCGACCAGTATCTCACGAGGCCGGAGTATCGATTCGCAGCGAATGTGAGCCAGGCCATCAAGAAATTTGACAGCCCGCGCAGCCATTGGCGACAATGGGTTGTCTGGCCCACCTATCGATGCGGATGTGGCGGAATTGGCAGACGCGCTAGATTCAGGTTCTAGTTCTCGCAAGGGAGTGGAGGTTCAAGTCCTCTCATCCGCACCACCTTCAAACACGGCAGTGTTCTCGCGTCACAACGGATGTTCTATATTTAGCTACCATCCGAGTGCAGGGAGTCCCCTCCGGAGTTCAGCACTCGTCTCCGGGGCCCTTCCGAACCGACCGAGATCCTCGATTATCTGCCGACCCGACCGACCGAAGATGGCGAAGCCCATGCACTCATCACACGCGCGCCCGGCCCACGGAAAACAACGGAGATTACGAGCTTTACCAGCAATCGCAGATCGGCTCGGCTCGCCGCCGTCAAATGATTAGCGGACGAGAAGTATGCCGCGACACTCGTCAGTAAACTGCGCAGGCCTTCAGGCCAACTGCCGCGGATATCACCAAGTGGTGGTTCGAGTACGATTCAAAGGAAAAGGCGGCCTGCCGACCGCCACCAATTATGTGATGCATCGTGAGCTGATGGAGTAGCCGGTCGAGGAAGCGAACAAGCCGCCGGTTGGCTCTATTGGGGAACCATCAGAGTGCCGCCGCGCCGGCTTCAGCGACGGAGTGCCGCCTACAATCCCGTCCGCATCCGCAACCTCACGGAAGCCTCGCTCGAAGCGGCGTAGTGCGCCACCGCCCGAGCCTGACCAAAGCTGGCCAACCGCCCGCCAGCGACTCGTTACTCGACGCAAGCCCCTCTTACCCAGTTCCAGGCTCGTTTTTCTACAGCCTACTGGATTCCGGGACATAGTTTGAAACGAATTTCTAACGAAGATTTGGCCGCAGCGGTGTCAGTATGGCGATCTGCCGGGCCGACGCAGAAAGGGTTTCCTCACATTGCCGAGTAATTACAGCCACAGCGGGTTAGGA